>Ga0182024_10000565_pt1 | contig 95621 bp, 85 predicted proteins | sample P32metaG_FD_120480 | JGI IMG/M metagenome (GOLD analysis project Ga0182024, IMG submission 120480) | Permafrost microbial communities from Stordalen Mire, Sweden - P3-2 metaG (Illumina Assembly) | ecosystem: Environmental > Terrestrial > Soil > Wetlands > Permafrost | place: Sweden: Stordalen... | reverse complement strand
GCCCTTTCAAGGCCGAAATACGGGTTCGATTCCCGTTAGCGCTACCAACTCCCTGAAACTTCCGACTGACCGCGATTGGAACCTATGTTGAGGTAAGCGTACAATTAAGGTTGAAACCCTAGAGGAAACTGAACATGGCCAATCCCTTTCGCACTGCAAATCCAGCTTTAAACGAAAAAGCCTTCCAAGGCCAAACCGCGGCTGGCGAGGCGATGACCGTGCAAGGCACGGTCAACAAGACCGGTCTGCTCCTGCTCTGCGTCATTGCCACCTCCGCTTGGACCTGGGGCCTCTCGCACTCGCCCAATCCCGAAAACGCAGTGCCCTGGATGATGGGCGGGCTGTTCGGTGGCTTGATCACAGCTTTGGTTACCATCTTCAAGAAAACCTGGGCTCCGTTCACGGCGCCACTTTATGCTCTGTTGGAAGGTTTGGTCCTTGGCGGCATCTCCGCTATCTTTGAGAAGTCTTATCCCGGCGTCGCCTTCCAAGCCATCGGCCTGACCTTCGGCGTATTGTTCGTCATGCTGGTCGCGTACAAGACCGGCGTCATTCGCGCCACTCAAGGTTTCAAGTTGGGGGTGATCGCGGCGACTGGCGGCATCGCAGTCTTCTATCTTGCTGAGATGGCCCTTGGACTGTTCCACATTCAGGTGCCGGCTATCAATGGCAGCGGACCGATTGGCATCGGCTTTAGCCTTTTCGTCGTTGTGATGGCCGCGCTGAATCTGGTTCTGGATTTCGACATGATCGAAACTGGCGCGCGCATGAACGCGCCAAAATACATGGAGTGGTACGGAGCGTTCGGGCTGATGGTGACGCTGATTTGGCTGTATCTGGAAATTTTGCGACTGCTGGCGAAATCGCGGCGTCGCTAGACATCATCTGCTAGACACTACTGTTAAAATCGTGGTTTCCAACCGCCATTCCCAATTCGGAGCTCTGCGAAGCCTGCAACGATTGCTCTTTTCTGCCTGGGCCTTCCGGCGAATTGTAACCGGACCGCAACATCGCGTTCATTTCATGGGTGGAACATCTCCTGTCCATGGCTTGCGCATCCTACTTTCAGCACCGTGCTGTTTCGGACTGCGCAACACAAGTGGTACTCCTCCTCCGACTTCGCTGGCAACTTGGCGCGTTCTGCCGGATGATATTTCCTGCGCAGGGTGCGTTCCGAGAGGGTCCTGCACCTGAACCTGCATGCTGATGACGGATCAACAAGTGAAGGATCGTGAGCAAAATTCCGCGCACCAGACTTCCGTTTTTCTGGCTGGCTCGGGATTCGTCACCGGCTCCCGCACGGTGCCGTCCGAAGAAATCGACCGTGCGTTTGGCATGCCCATCGGCAAGCTGCGCAGCCGAGCCGGAATCGAATCGGTAGCCTACGCGGCGGAAGCCGAAACGGAGTTAACACTCGGCACCCAAGCTGCGCTAGAGGCGCTTCGCGCCAGCGGCTGCACTGCACAAGAGATTGATTCGATCGTGGCCACCAGCGAGACGCATCACGTATACCCGTCGCTTGCGGCGCAAGTACATTCCAGCATGGGCGCGCGGGAAACCTGCGGCGCATTGGATGTGGGTGGCGCGTGCCTGGGATTGGTGAATGCGTTGGCTGTGGCACAGTCGATGATCGTCTCGGGCAATGCTAGCACCGTCGCGGTAATCACCGCCGATGTGCACAGCCGCACACTGGTTCCCGGCCGGGTGGCTGGCGAGTTTGGCGGATTGTTTGGCGATGGAGCCAGTGCCTTTGTACTGCGCAACGCGGAAAAGAAAAGCGGAACACTGAGTTACCGGCTGCGCGAATTTCTATTCGGCTGTGCCGGCCAATATTCGGAAGCGGTGAAGGTTGAAGACAAGCCGAACGGCGCCTTGGACGTCGTTTTTGATGGTGAAGCGCTTTCCCGGGCCGCGATCAACCGCATGGAAAAGATCTTTTCCGCTCTCGAAAAGTTGAGCGCCATTCCCCGCAGCGCTGTTGGCGCGTTCGCAACGCATCAGCCCAACCCGCGCCTGCTCTCGCTGCTGGCCAAAGTGACCGGCGTCCCGGTAGAAACCTTTCCGCCCATTGCCCGCACGGCCGGTAATCTCGGTTCTTCCACTTGCGGAGCCGCTCTGCACGCTGCTCTGCAAAAGTTCAGCAGCTGCCCTCTGGCCGCGCGAAAACCTATATTCGTCGCCTCGCTGGGCCCCGGCTTACTCTTCGGTGGCGCCTGGCTGGCCGCCGCCGAATCGTAGCGAGTAGGTCCGACTTGCGACAAAAACCTCTAGGCCGTTGGAATAAGGATCTCGGTGACTAATTCCGACTCCGGTGTCGTTCTCGGATCGTTGACGTAATTTTCGATGCAGTAGTCGTCACGCATTTGGATCTTCTTCTCGGCGACGATTTCAAATACCCTTCCGGAGGCCCGCGGTAAGTTAGAGTAAGGTCCGGTCAAGACGAAGCGGCTGTATTTGCCACCATTGAATTTTTCGTATCGAAGTCCCGCAGGTAGATTTTTTGGTTCTGAATCGAGCGAAACACCCGCACGATAAATTTTCGGCTCTACTTTGTAGAGACTCGTATATCCGATGATCTTGTAGTGTTGTGAAATTGCAGGAACAAGCGGATGCAGGTTTTGCCAGGCTTGCGGCGCAGTATCCTTAAATGGCCCGATCTTCTCGAGGAAAACATAATGGGTCGGGGGCCAAGTCACGATGCTGGGCTCGGTGGTGAGGTTCAGAAAAGCTGCCTTTGCGGTTCCCACGAAATTCCTCCCTATTTTAAGAATGCCACCAAAAACAAGACCATTCGCATGAAATGAGTTTGCCAGAGTGCTTGTTCAATGCAAGTGAGATTTGTAGGTCAATGCAGAAGGAAAAAGCCGCGGTCGAGGAGCGGCCGGCGCGATAATCCGCGAACCAGCGGTTCAAGCCGGCGACGTCGGCGGCTTGTTTTCACTCCTCGCCAGTAGTAGAGTGCGGGTGGATTTTTTTCGCGCCAAGCGCCAACGCATCAAACTGAGCGCAGCAATCACAACCAGGCACCCCTCGACGAATAGCTTTCCGCCGTCGAACCAATCGACTGATGCATTCTTGAGATCGGGATCGGTCAGCAAGCTGTGAAATAAGAGTGCGATTGCCGCGACATAGATCGTGAAGTGAAACGCCTTCCAAACACGGCGGCCTATGCGAATTCGGAAGTAAGAGGTAATTACGACGACAGCGACCAGATACAATGCGATAGCGCCGATGGTGTTCTCCAGCGGCTGGCTGGGGGAATGCACCGGGTATAGCAGGTCGATAAGGCGGAATTTTGGCGTCTTGTTCAGCAGCAAGGTGAGCGGATGCAGAATTGATGTTACCAGCGCGATGTATCCACACCAGTTGTGCAGTCCGAAATAGTTAAACCTGCGATGTGGCCACGAGCGGAGGGGGCTGTAACGGAAAGCCATCAGCACTCCGAGCAGCATGTTCAAGGTGACTGCGCCGACCGCAGTAAGCCCCAGGTACGCGGAAAGGTCCAGTATGCTAATGGGCGTCGCCAACATTCCAAGTCATCATCGCAGGCCAACGAAGACGGGAGCAAGAAGCAGGAAACTGTGGCGTTTGAGATGCAAGCATGATTGCGCCCACAAAGAATAGAACCAGGGCGATCACCGCTTCATCTAACTAGGACTGCGGGAGTGAAAGGCCAACATTCCGCAACCGCAGGTGGAGGGTAACTTGAAAGCCAAAGTTAGGTTCCGCCGGTATGTCACGACGGCGGCAATATGTGCCGCGCCATTGATTTTTGTGGTTTCACGCGGGGCGGCCCAGGACGCTCATTTTCACAATGCGCCCGCGGCCAGCGCGCAGCAGCAGAATCCCTATGCGAAACAAGAGGCAGCCGTGGCCGCGGGGGCGAAACTGTATACGACGTATTGCGCCTCGTGCCATGGAGCGAACGGACAGGGAACTGGGAACGTGCCGTCTCTTTCGGAAGGGCCCACGCAAACGGTTCCGGACGGACAGGTTTTTTGGTTCATTACCACGGGATCGGTGAATAACGGCATGCCGGCGTGGGGCATGCTTTCCGAGCAGCAACGATGGCAGCTGGTTTCTTTTGTGAAGTCGCTTAAGAATGCCGCCGCAAGCGCTGCGAGCACTTCTCGGCCGACCAGTTTCGCGCCAGTAATGACAAAGGCACCCGCGCCCCAGCCGCCTTTTACCGATTTTCGGTTTGAGAAGCCGGGTACGATTCGCAAGATCGAAGTCAAAGATCTTCCTCCGCCGTATGCCACCGAAACCGCGAACAACGGACCTCAGTTGGTAGCGCGTCCTGATGGCGCCTGGCCAAAAGCTCCGGACGGATTCACCGTGCAGCTCTATGCGGATGGACTCGATAATCCGCGTCTCATCCGCACTGCTCCCAACGGTGATTTTTTTCTCGCAGAGAGCAGCACCGGCAAAATCAAAGTGTTTCGCGGGATTACCGCTGACGGAAAACCGAAGCAGACCGGTGTCTTTGCCACGGGACTGACGCGTCCTTATGGCATTGCTTTCTATCCCCCAGGCGATAATCCGCAATGGGTCTATGTGGGAAACACCGATTCCGTGGTTCGTTTCCCATACCAAAGCGGGCACTTGCAGGCGAGAGGGCCGGCACAACACCTTGCGGATCTGCCGCACGGCGGAGGTCACTGGACGCGCGACGTGCAGTTCACGGCCGACGGCAAAAAGATGTTTGTCGCCGTTGGGTCAGCGTCGAACGTCGACGACCCCGACACGACTCCCGGCGAGAAAAATCGCGCCGATATTCTGGAGTTCAACCCCGATGGATCCGGGATGCGCGTCTACGCCTATGGAATTCGCAATGCCGGAGGCGGGCTTGCCATCCATCCCAAGACCGGCCAGTTGTGGTGCTCGGTCAACGAGCGTGACGGCTTGGGCGATAATCTGGTGCCCGACTACATCACGCATGTCGAGGAAGGCGGGTTTTATGGCTGGCCTTGGTGGTACATCGGCAGCCATCAGGATCCGCGCCATCAGGGGAAACACTCCGAGCTGAAGGATAAGGTCATTGTTCCGGACGTGCTCTTGCAGCCTCATTACGCTTCTCTCGAGATGCTGTTTTATGAGGGGTCGGAATTCCCGGCGGAATATCGCGGAGATATTTTCGCTTCAGAGCACGGTTCATGGAATCGATCGGTGCGCGCTGGATATGAAGTAATTCGCGTGCTCATGCATCAGACCGATCGCGCCAGTGGGGAGTACGAAGATTTCGTGACCGGCTTTGCGGTGGACAATGGACACGTCTGGGGCCGTCCGGTGGGCGTTACGGTGGCTCCGGATGGTTCGCTGCTGGTGACCGATGACGGTTCGAACTCCATTTGGCGCGTCAGCTATACGGGCGCGGACGGTACGCAGAAAAGCGCGACCCGGCAAACTCATGCTAGCCCTAACAAGCAAGGCGCTTCGAAGTAAAGGATTCCTGGTGGCGCCGTGCGCGTTGCTCGCGGCTGTTTGTTTATCTGCGTTTCAGTTTGGCGATAGAAACGGACTAAACGGCTTGCGGTACGCGCAAGTGCAGCCGCTGGTCTCCAATCTGGCGAAAGCGCGCAGTCTGGCGCAGCAGGGAAACATCGATCTGCTCGCCGGACAAGCGGTACCGGGCACCAGCATCACGCTTCGCGGCGAACTGACTGATGCCAACTGCTACCTCGGGAGTCACACGCACGCGTACGATCACGCCTTTTGTGCCAAGTTCTGCGCGGCGGCGGGAAGCCCCTTGGTCTTTGTTCCTGATCAGGAAGGCCGTGTCTATTTAGTTTTGACTTCGCTCAACGGCATACCGTTTCCGGCAGACATTCTTGACCAGATGGGCGTTCCCGGGATCGTCGTAAACGGGAGAGTGCTGGGCGCGGACGGAGTGCGCGCACTGATGATCGAAAGTTTGAAAAGGTAAGCGCTGCGGCTTAAGGGCCGACCTGAAGAAGGACGCCTATTCGGTGTTGACTCCGCTGCCCACCGTAGCGTTGCCGCCGGCCGCGCCGTTCACGCTCCCTCGCAACAGTGTGGTCGCTCGCTTTGGAGAACGCCGCCGCTTTCGTTCCCGAAATCCTACCCACCATCATGGAACAACCAACGAAAACGTGCGGGCCTTCCTCTCCGATCGGAGGAATCCCACGGGGTTTCAAGGCATTGCCGAGGTGATTGCAAACGCAGGCTTTAGGTAAAGACCAGTTTCCATACGGAATTAGACGCGCCGCGAATTAAGTGTCGACAACTCGGAAAAACCGAATTCCCAGAATTCCCGCTCCGGAACCCGCCCGGTGCCAATCCGGTACTAATGTCCGTCCCTCCGCCGTCGCGCGATTGCGTTATCGTTAGGACTGCCCTACTTTCAACTTTCGACTTATGAACTTTTTACTGAACCAATTGCCGCACCAAGGCGTCTGGTAGTTGTACGGGGAGGGCGAGCGCATCCGGCTCGCACATACGAGCCAATGCAGGAGCTGGTTCTGATCCAGCCAATTCGCGCCGTAGAAACTGAATGGGCACGCGAAGCGGCCACCGCCGCCACTCGTCGCGAATTCGAAGAACGCCTCGCGGAGTGCGGCCCGCTAGCCTTTCGCATCGCCCGCGGCGTTCTGCGCAACACCGCCGACGCGGAGGACGTCGCGCAGGAAGCACTATTGCGTGCCTACCGCCGATTCGATCGGCTCCGTGATCGTCAGCGTTTCCGTTGCTGGCTAGTGCGCATCACTTTTCGCTTGGCTCTCGACCGCGCGCGTTCCGCAAAACGCCGCGAGCAACGTGAAACACTCTGGGCGCAACCGGTCCCGCGCCCGACGACGGAAGATCTCGCCGCGTCGAGCGAATTTCAGTCGCATCTCGCGAGTGCTATCGACGAGTTATCGCCCAAGCTACGCCTGGTTTTGTTGCTGGCCGCCATGGAAGGTCACACAACTGACGAAGTAGCCGCGCTGTTGGGACTGCCCATCGGCACTGTGAAATCCAGATTATTTTTCGCACGGAAACAATTAGCGGAGAAGTTGCGATGCCATGTGAAAAATATCAAGACACGTTGATTGATCTCGCTGCCAAGGATGCCGAGCCTCGCGGCGATATGCGCACGCATCTAGACGCGTGCATTTCCTGCCGCTCCTATTTCGAGCAGGAACAATCCTTGGTCGCGTCGATTGACTCTGGCGTTCACCTCAGTGTCAACGCATCGCTTCCAATAGCATTTGTCCAGCGCCTGCAGGCACGTGTCGCGCAAGAACCGGCGCCTCGGCGACAACTTTTCCCCGCCTGGGCCCTGGCAAGCGCTGCAATGACCGTCATCATCGTTCTGACCTGGCCATTTATTCGGCACTTAAATGGAAAGCTTGCGAACGGTCAGTTCATCGCGCATTCGAACCGAGCTTCGACGGTTTCAAGTCCGAGCAATAAATTCTCATCCAGCGCGGACCCGGATCCGCACAGAGTGACTAACCAGGTCTCGATTGCGAGCTTCTCGGGACCCCGTCGTACGACGAATCGAGGGCTGGAACAGCAAAATGATGCTGAGAAGTTAACCGGCGCTGAGGTCCTTGTCCCTGGGGATCAGGAGATGTTGCTAGCTGAGTATGGCAGCGCCTTGCGAAAGCGGCGATTTGCGTTCGCGACATTATCAACGCCGAAGCACACCCTCGAGCCCTTGCTAATCAGTGCCGTCGAAATACCCGAATTGAAAGTGGAACCGCTTTCAGAACCGCTGCTGCAATCGCCGGCTTCTTCGTCGGCATTAGGAGATTCGAAATGAAGAAGCTAGTTCCGTTTGCGATGCTGGCCGCTGTTCTGACTCTATCGCTTTCCGGTGGCGCTCAAGACAAGCCTAAGCAAGAGGAGCAAAAAGGGCCAAATCTGCCGATGAAGGTGCAGATCGTGCTCACAGAATTTGACGGGGAGAAAAAAGTTGCAAGTTTGCCGTACACAATTCTGGTTGCCACAGACAAGGGAACGGTTCCGAACTTCGTTACCTGGGGAAATTCTTTGCGGGTGGGGGTTCGTCTACCTATCGCCGGCTCGGAAAAAGATGGAAAGCCTCAGTACGTGGACATCGGCACGAATCTCGATTGTGGCGTCGGAGTTACGCCTGACGAAGGACGTTTTATTATGCGGTTGAGTATCGAGCGGTCGTTACTCTCCGCACCGAAAAAAGAAGATAATAAGAACGCCGTCGCGTCCGGCGATGAAGGCCAACCGATAATACCTACCTTTCGTGCGCAGGAGCTCTTCATACTGAAGGAGGGGCAACCTACCGAAGTGATTACAGCTGCGGATCCCCTGACCGGGCATCTCCTGCGGGTGAGTGTCACTCTAAACGTCCAGAAATGAGTCAGCTCGCTGGTACTACCGCCTCCAGCGCGGACCTCAAGTCTGAGTGTCGGAACTTATAGGCAGCAGCGGCCAACCGCGCTGGTTCGGCCCGCTGACTCGCGAGCAGCAGCGAATCGGCCATTTCGTGGCCGAGCGCCAGTCGCAGCGCGAACGCCGGCGCAGGAAACAGCGCAGGGCGGTGCATCGCACGCGCCAATTCCTGGGTGAACTCCGCATTGCGCACCGGCTGCGGCGCGACCACGTTCACTGCCCCGCTCAGGCTCGCATCATCCAGCGCATAACCAAGGATTCCAATCACATCTTCCAGCGTTATCCACGACATCCACTGTTGCCCAGAACCAATCCGCCCGCCCACAAAGAATTGAAACGCCTTCATCATCGGTGGCAATGCGCCGCCTTGCTTGGCCAAAATGATTCCGAATCGCATCAGCGCTACACGCATGCCTAACGCTCTTGCCTTCTCAGCTTCGGCTTCCCACTCTCGCGCGATCTGCGCCAGAAAATCCTCCCCGGGCTTGCTGTCCTCCGTCAACCCTTCATCTCCGCGGCTCCCGTAGTAGCCGATGGCCGAAGCGGAGACCAGGACCTTCGGCGGAATCTTCAACCTGCTCACCGCCGTCACCAGCGCCCGCGTCGTCCTCACCCGGCTCGACCGCAACACCATCTTTCTCTGCTGCGTCCATCGCCCGCCCATGATGGACGCTCCCGCCAGATTCACAACCGCCTCCGCGCCCGCAATGTCTCCCTGGGAGTCGGCAAAGGTCAAGCCATCCGAAGCCTCCGGATCCCAAGGCACGTCGATAACTTTCGGGCCGGCAGCCTGTTCGGGCGAATCTGGTTTGCGCGAGACAGTTTCCCGCCGCACCATCCGACACACCGTGTGTCCATCTCGAACCAGCGCCTGAGTCAATGCCGTGCCCACCAGCCCGGTCGCTCCGGTCATCAAGACCTTCATGCTCCACTCCTCAAAGACGCCCTTGTAGTGGCCGATCTTCAGACCGGTCAAACCAGCCCGCGACCCGCTCCGCAACTATACGCTGACCACCGTGTTTACTTCCCAAGTCATGGTGCGTGCAATTCCACCCTCTCCGCTAGCTGCAATTGCCTCCGGGAGTTACAATTCTGCTGTGCCAACAGCCTCAAACCCTATCCATATAAAAGTGCTGTTTTTCGGCCTCCTCAAGGAAATCGTCGGCCGGGCCGAGGACTCCGCCGAAATCTACGAAGGCGCATCCATCGAAGATCTTTTCACCACCTATCGCGTCGACCACCCCCAACTAGCCAGCTATCGCAGCTCGCTCATAGCCTCCCGCAACCAGGAATTCGCCGCCTGGAACACGCCGCTCCATGCCGGCGACGAAGTCGCATTCCTTCCGCCCGTGAGTGGCGGCTAGTCCACCTCCATGCCCAGAACGCAACCCAACGAAGATTTGTCCCAGCTGATCCGCGAGCCGATCAACCCCGCCGCCCTGATCGACCACGTGCGCGGAGCAGGCGATGGCGCCGTAGTCACCTTTGACGGATGCGTCCGCAATCAGTCCCAGGGCCGCCGCACCCTCTACCTCGATTACGAAGCCTACGAATCAATGGCCCTGACCAAAATCCGCGAAATCGCCGCCCACAGCCACGAAAAATTCGCGATCGATCGCGTAGCCATCGCCCATCGATTAGGCCGTCTCGAAATTGGCGAAACCAGCGTATTCATCGCCGTCAGCGCTCCCCATCGTCCCGCTGCTTTCGACGCCTGCCGCTACGCCATCGACACTCTCAAGCGCACCGTCCCCATCTGGAAAAAGGAATATTTCGAAGACGGCGCCGTCTGGGCCGATGGCGAACGGCCTCCCGATACGCCAATTGCGAAACCTGCATCTTAATAATTCGATGCGCCCACCAATTTCGCCCGTCCAATTCGCTTTTCTGCTATGCCTGGCTGCAATCATACCGGGCCCAGTCAGCGCCCGCGCGCAGTCGGACCGCCCGCCCTGGGCGCGCAAGTCCAGCACCAGTTCCAGCCCATCCACTACCACCACAACTCCGGCGGCAAGTTCAACGCCAACTTCATCGACGGCTCCGTCCCCGGTCAACCCGCTGGATAACCCCTCCGAGCCGCCGGCCCAACAGCAGCGCGGCAGAATTCGTGTCAACGTCCAGTTAGTCAGCGTACTCGCCAGCGTCTTAGACGATCACAATCGTCCCGCTCCAGATCTACCCCGCGAAGATTTTCAAATCTTTGAAGAAGGCGTAGAGCAAAAGATAGCCGTCTTCGAGTCCGAAACCCTGCAGCCGCTCGATCTAGCTCTAATGATCGACGCCAGTCTGAGCGCCCATAAAGAAATCAGCTTCGAACAAGAAGCCGCCGCCCATTTCATTCGCCAAGTCCTCCGCCCAGGCGATCGCCTGGCCGTCTACTCGGTGGGCGAGGATGTCACCCAACTGGCGGGTTTCTCGGATAACGTAGGGACCTTGGAGGCCGCGGTTCATCGCATGCCCAACGGCTCCGGCACCTCTCTCTACGACGCCATTCTACTAGCTTCCCATTCGCTGGAGCGCCGAGGCGAGGACCGCCGCCGCGTCATCATCTTGGTCACCGACGCCGGCGAAACCACCAGCTACGCCGACTTCGACGCCGCCCGCAAAGCCGCTGTAAAATCCGGCGCCCTGCTCTACACCATCGTCGTCCGCCCGGTAAAAAACGAAAGCGGCCGCAACACCGCAGGCGAACACGCTCTCGAAACCATAACCGACACCATGGGCGGTGCCATGTTCTACCCCGACCAGGTGCAGGAACTAGACAACATCTTCGACCGCATCAATCGCGAACTCCGCACCCAATACCGACTCGGCTACTATCCCGAACCCCGCGGCCCGGCCGATACCTACCGCAAAATCGAAGTCAAGGTCACCGGCAACTATCAGGTCCGGCACCGCAAAACCTATCTGACCGGCCCGCAATGAACGAAGTCAAGGCGGCGAATGATAGTCACGTCCGAGCCGCCAGTTTGTCTTTCCGTGCGTTAGCGGGCAAAGCACCTAAGTCACAAAAAGCATCTTGAAATCCCTAAGCCCGTAATTAAAATTCTATTTCTGGAGGCCTAGGCGCAGAACATCTCTCTCTTTTTCGCAGGAGATCAAAATGAGCGTTCAAGCTGATATCCCCAAGGTTCGGTACGAATGGCAGCGAGCTTATCTCGTCGCAGCGCTCGAAACCGATTCCCGGCTGTTAGCTGGAAAAATCAACGAGGCCCGACGCGGGATTCGCCGCAGGCTATCGGACTGCGCGCTGGTAGACGAGTCCGAGCAATGCGAGGTCGCCAACGCGTTGAATGCCCTTACTACGCTGGAAAGGGAACGGCTGAATTCCGCCGTCGATTCAACGAAACACGCCACGATATTTCTGGATTGTGCAGGCGCGGGAGGCGAATCTAATGCGGCCTAGACGATTTTCTACACGCATTTCGCGCGAAGCCACCCGGATCCGAAACCCCACCCGTTCTTCAGGTTGGCAGTGACGTCCAAGTAGCGCAGGCGGGAACGCTTTATACCGATTCCAGCAAAGTCTCAACTTCGGTTCGCAACCCATTAAATCCGTCCGCCTTCGAGACTACCGAACTTACCCCGGAACCCTGTACGTCGGAAAACATAATCGCCCCAGCGTGCAGCGTGAAAAGAATGATGGGCACCTCGCTCATCATTTCCCGCGATATGCGCGCAGCTTGCAGTCCGTTCATGCGCGGCATCGACATACCCAAAATAATCAAGTCCGGGTGCAGTTGCCGCGCTTTTTCGATCGCGTCCAGGCCATCCACAGCTTCACCACAAACCGAGTAGGGGGTTTCACGTTCCAGCAAGTGTCGTGTGTGTTTTCGAATGTTAGGATTGTCGTCGACGATAAGAAGGCATTCTGGCGTTGCCACTCCCCAGAGTGGAGGCGGCAGCCGATTCGCTGAGTCGCGCCTTCGTACGCAACCGTACCAAGGTACGCGGGAAAGCAATACACTGCGCAAGCGCTCCCATCCAGCCACCTACGTCCAGCCAAACGCCTGAAATCATTGCGCAGCCCCCAAACTTGCGAATGCCCGCACTGGAAAGGTGCCCATACCCTTAACCTTGACCGGGACGGCGGTGAACGTGAAACCTGTGATAGGAAGCGGATGGAGATTGCAAAGATGCTCGACGATTGGGATGCCCGCACCCAGAAGGACTGTATGCACCGGGCGCGCACCGCCCGAGATATCGTCGATGTTCAAGGAATCGATTCCGACCAGCACGGCACCTTGTTCTTTCAAATAAACCGCAGCCCCTTCCGTCAAGAATGAGTGCCCCTCGAAGTATTGCTCGGTTGCCCAATGTTTAGCCCATCCGGTGTGCACAAGGACAGCTTTGCCTCTCACATCGATCGGCACAAAGGTCTGTCGGTCTACAGCACGTCCCGACATGCCTTCGGCGCGCACGACCACAGCCTCCAGTTGCGCGAGAGCCGACAAATCGAGTTCAGAAATGTCCTTGCCTTCCTGAAAGCGATGAAAGGGACTATCAAGGTATGTACCAGTATTCGCTACCATTTCGATTTTTCCTATCTGAAAGGAGGTGCCCTCGTCGTAGAGCTGCCTTGAAGCCTCGCGACTCAGATAATCGCAAATCAGAGGCGCCGGAATGCCTTTGTAGGTAATCAACCCCGAGGTGATTGTGTGACTCAGATCGATAAACCGGGAATGGGTTCCACTAAGCTCTTCGACGGGCTGAGTGCCCGCTCGTTTGTGGCGCTCAAGGATGACCTTCTTATTCAGAATCCGGACCTTACTGACCATCAGCAGGCGGAGGTCTTTGATGATGTAATCTGTAAGTTCTTGATCAGTGATGTCATCGCCATCAATATCCAGACGAAACTCTTGTCCCTGAATTCCGCCTCCGTTGGAGAAATCGATTTCGAAGTCAAACTGCACGCGCTTTTCAGGAGCCTCGTTCGCCATTTTGATCAACTCCGGGTATCAAGATGTTTTCAAGTTTAGACAAATCGATTTAATGAATCAAATAGATAGATTAGATAGTTATCATATATACTGTGCATGGATGAAATTACATCAGCTGAGCGCTCTGGTGGCCATCGCGGACAGCGGTTCTTTCACGAGCGCGGGAAAACAGTTGAGGATCTCTCAATCCTCCTTGAGCCACGCCGTCACAGGCTTGGAGCAAGAATTGGGCGTTTCTCTTCTCGATCGAGGCCGCCAGGGGGCCAAAGCGACTGACGCGGGCGGGCGGGTGCTGACCCACGCGCGCCAAGTCCTCGCCTGTCTGGATTCAATCCGGGCAGAAGCGGACAACACTTCCGCCCTCGTTAAAGGACGGGTACGGGTCGGTTCGATCCCCAGCGCCACAGTGGCGTTTCTTCCGAGAGTAATTGGAAGCTTCACTCGCCAACACCCAAAGGTGGAAGTCATACTTCTGGAAGAGCCAAGTCAAGAACAACAGCAACTCAACGAATGGCTGCAAACGAACACCATTGATGTGGCCTTGATCCAATTGCCGTTGGCCGGATCGAATGTTGTGCTGCTCATGCAAGACGAGCTGCGCGCGATTGTCTCGACAAGGTCAGCGCTCGCTGAGCGTAAGCGAGTCTCGTTGCGCGAACTGGCCAAACAGCCGTTCGTGATGTCACGGTACAGTAGTGAGAGCTTGATTTATGCCGCTTATGCCAAACTGCGGCTTTCGTTAGTTCCCCGTTTTGCAGTGCAGGATCTCGGCACCCTTGTGAGCATGGTCCGGGAAGGTTTGGGAATTTCAATCGTTCCCCGGCTGGCCTTCTCTGAGATTCCAGAAGGCGTGTCGCTGGTTCCAGTTTTGCCGCGTATACGCCGGGAACTCGGGCTTGTTCTCAAGTCACCGGAACACTCACCGCCAGCAGTGTGGGCGTTTGTCCGCCAGGCACAAGAATTGGTGCGAAGGGGCCCGAAGAAATGAACGCACCGACGTCATTCTACTGGTCACTTATTGTCTACCCACTCTTCCCAATCGATGCCAAACGAGTTCCAGCCGATTTTGAAGCGTTCCAACAACGAACCATTTCGGGGTATTGTCGGAAAACGTGCTTCGGGGAAGTCAGCGACCGCAGTTTCGGCCGGTTTGTCGGCAATGCTGAAGTTGGGTTCCTGCTAGCTGGTTGTCGCGCAGGTCGAGAGCAATTCAATCGGTCAGTCAGTCAAGTTAAGTTCAGACTGTTACAGATTATGCGAAGCTGACACTTCTTAACGATCAGCCCATCATGCTGGCCCTAAAGAAGTTCATCCCCTGCTACGCTGCGGCACTCTGCATAAAGACGCAGGCCGCATTACGTGCGCGCTGAAAGGACTCGGCTGAGGCGCGGGAATAGGAGGCTCCGAAGGTCGTCGTGCGCGTACCGGAAAAACACCATTTTCGCCGAGTTTCAGGAAGTCTTGCTGTCCCAGAATTGCGTTCTAAAATAAGCGATGATTCGAACTTCCGTTTAGTCCCTGGCTTCGCTGTCCCACATGTTCGCTTGCTGATTAATCGCGGTGTAGCATTCGCAGGTTGCCGATTCCAACCCCACGCGATTTTCGATTTTCACCGCGCCGCGCGTATACGTAATCAGTCCCGACTTCTGCAGCACGCCCGCAGCCACGGTCACGCTCGCCCGCCGCGTGCCCAGCATATGCGCCAGAAATTCCTGGGTGAGCATCACCACGCTCCCGCCGACGCGATCCTGACTCATCAGCAGCCATCTCGCCAGGCGCTGGTTCACGTCGTGCAATCGATTGCACGCGGCGACCTGAGTCGATTGCAGTGACATTTCCTGCGAGTGTTGCTGCAAATTTCGCTCCAGCGTCGGACACTCGCGCAACAATTTCACTAGGTCTTTGGCGCATACTTTAAATCCGCTGCCCGCGATCTGCACGATCACTCGTGTAGGACTGCTCGAGAACCCTGCCACCAGCGGCACGCCTACGAACCCTTCCGTGCCCGCAAGCCCCACTTCCACGCTCTTGCCGCCGGCCAGCACAATCAGAATCGAAGCCAATCCACTGTTGATAAAATAGCCGTGCTCGATCGGCTTGGCGACTTCATTCAGGACCGTATGTACCGGCAGGTCCACCCATTCCAAGCGCGGCCAGACCGTCTTGTATTCCTTGCGCGGCAATCCCAGCAAGATTCTGTTGGCCACCTCATGCTTGTTGTTTCCGTCGGAAGACAATGACGATTCCATCGATGTTTTGTTCAGAACCCTTGTGGACATGTTGCGCCCTCGGTGAACTCTTTCTGCTTTCGCACCGAAACCGCTCGGGTTGAATTGTGCGGAAGATGTAATCGGAACACCTCTACCGTACGCTCTTTTAACGCACAGAGCTAGCTCAATATGTTAGTCATCTTCACTCGTAACTCCGCTTGCTTCTACCCGTACGCCGGCGTACCTTGATTCAAGAAGCGTCCAAATGCTCCGGAAACCTACTCCCTCCGGTCGCCCACCTTGGGCAAAAGCCATTCGCGCTTTACGTCTGCGCCTCAAGCTCAGTCAGGCCAGCCTCGGCGCCAGAATGGGCTTCTCGGCCATGACCGTCTCGCGCTGGGAGCGCGGCGCCCAAGAACCTCCTTCTCACGGCTACATCGGTTTGGGCAATCTTTCGCGCGACGAGACCTGTTGGTTTTTCTGGGAGCGCGCCGGCCTGCGCAGTGAAGACGTGCTCCGTGTCTTGCCTACACTCCAGCGCAGCACCACAACTTCTCCGTTGCACAATTTTGAAATCGTGACTGCAGGCAGTGGCCCGAAGAAGGCCGAAGACAAGCACGAACTGGTGGCCGTCCCGCTTTTGAAAGTCACCGCTGCTGCGCAAGGCGCCAAGGGCGACAATTTAGCGGTGCTAAGCGACGCTCCGGTAGAGAGCATGATCGCCGCCCCCAAGGACTGGTGCCCCAACCCCGCTTATACCAGTTGTCTGCGCGTGCGGGGCAACTCCATGGCCCCACTGATCCAGGACGGCTTCATAATCGCGGTCGATTCCTCGGAAACTGACCAGAGCAAGTTCGAAGGAAAAATCGTAATCGCTTGGCACAAGGACATGGGCCTCACGGTTTCACGCTTCCGCCGCTTCGACCATACCGAAGTCCTGCAGCCAGAAAACTCCGGGTACGAATCCATCACGCTCAGCGCCAAGAACCCCTGGAAGATCGTTGCCAGAGTCCTCTGGTGGATAGGCAAAGCCCCCTAAACAAACCGCAATCCCAAAACGGCCAGCAGCCCCTTGTCGGGGCAGCGCCCTGCCGTGCCCCAATGTGCGGCCGTTACCGGTCGCTTTCACTCCTATAGCTGCACGACCGTAGCGCGTTCCAAAAATGCGCAAAACGCATTGGCCAACTGCATCTGCCGCGGACTCTTACACTCCGGCTCAAACAACGTTGGATTCCCGACGACGACAACCGCCGTCATAGCCCGTGAAGTAGCCACGTTGAATCTGTTCAAGCTATACAAAAACTCCATACCCCGAGGCGCGTCCTCTGGCGTAGAAGTCGTCAGCGAATAAATCACCACCGGGGCCTCCTGCCCCTGAAATTTATCCACGGTCCCAACAAACGCCCCGGTTGGAAGCTTCAAGAGCAAGTCCGACACCTGAGCATTGTAGGGCGCCACGACCAGCACATCCTTGATCTCCATTTGCTTGCTATTCGTCGGCGATCGGAACCACTTCACTCCGGTGGCCATCAAACTCCGAACAATTGTGTCGATTACATCCACTTCCTCAGCCGACGAATTTCGATTCCCGGAATGTTGGACCGGGACGAACCACAAACCGGCTCCTTTCAGCCAGGAATGACCGGCCAGCACTCGATATTGCAAGTCGTCGCGTGACCGCAACCGGCCTTCGTAGAACATTTCGGAAGTAAATTCGCAAATGCTCGGATGCATCCGCCACGTCTCTGGCAGCAGCAAACCCATTTCTGGCGGAATGGTCTTGTGCACTGCAACTAAATGTTCGAGCGCCGACTTCTCCGCTCCGTCCGGATGGCTGCCTTTTAAAGGCCGCTCCAACTGTTGCGGATCGCCAATCAACACCAGATTCCGCGCCGCCTGACCCATCGCCACGACATCAGCGAGCGCCATCTGCCCGGCCTCGTCAATGAAAAGGGCATCCACCTTCTCGAAATATTCCGGTCGCGTCCAAACCCACGAAGTGCCGCCCACTACATTCGCGTCGCCACAGGCCAGTGCCGCGAGCGGCGCCTCATTGCTGGTAACGATGGTGATCTGCTCCAAGGGATCGATATCCTCGGGGTCATTCAATTTCTGAATGCACTTCACGCCGCGTACCTTGTCTTCTTCCGCCGCGGCCACTACCTCTTCCAGCAATTTGCGAATCACCTTGTGGCTCAGCGCCGCGACGCCGACCTTCTTTCCTGCTGCTACCAACTGACAGATCATTCGCGCGCCCGTAAAAGTCTTACCCGCTCCCGGCGGCCCCTGAATCGCCAACAGGGAATGATCGAGCGCGCTGCCAATCCGACAAGCCGTCGCTCGCGGCTCTTCTCCTGGGAGAGGCGCGAGGGTCTCGCCGTGCGAAAGGCGTGGCACCCTGCGCAGCAACAAATCCCGGGCCGCACGAAATTGCCCCGCTGCATCGATGCCGTTCGCATGCACCCAATCGCCCAACCGCAGAAGTGAATCCGCGTGGCCATCCACGTTTACCGGCCGGTCCCACACGTATACGGCTGCAGGATGAAACTCCGCAGTTTTTTTGGTCTTCTTGACATCGACGGTCAATCCCGCCAAGTCCATCTGCACAACACAACCAAACTTCTCGCCGCGAAAATAAATATCCTTATCGCAGCGAACTTCCGTTTCCTGTTTCTCGAAACCGTATCGATCGGTCGGAATGCTGCGTTCCACGCCCAGTCTCTTCACAAACCTCAATCCCGCAAGACCCGCTCGATCCTCCAGCAATTCGGCATCGTCCAATTCTTTCAGCCGATATCCTTCCCACCAGGTGGCCTTGTTCTCCCGCCGGTGCCAATCCAAAAGCTGCGCCAGCATCCATTTCGCCGCCTGCTCCGGCGATCGCGCAGCCGCATCCGCCGGGATCTCTTCTGTCAATCGTGCCGTCAGTTCTGCAACACGCTTCTGTCGGGCATCCAATTCTTCCGTAGCCGCGCCATCTTCCGCTTTCGGCCGCGCAATGATCGTCCCGCCATCCACCAATTTCTTGCGTTCCCCTTCCAGCCAATCCCGGAGCGCCGCTGTTGAAAAGCAATCTTCCCCGTTGTAACCTTCCATCGCCTCGCGAAACTTTTCCGGCAACTCCTGGTCGTCCCAACCCAGCTCCAGCCGGTGCTCCACATACCGCATCGCCGCCCTTGATTCATGCAGCGGCGTCGTCCTCTCAAAACCATAGAAAGCTTCCAGCTTCTTCAGCGAATACTCTTCCACGCTGGCTCGTAACCCTTGCTTGAACACGGTGTGCAGGTCCACGAACAAGCCCGCCCGCAGCATGCTGTCAATCTCTTGCTCTCGCGTAGCATACTTCCCCATCAAATTCTTGAACGCCCCCGGTTCGTAAGCTCCGAAGTGATACACGTGCATCGCCGGAAATTTCTTCCACCGCGCCATCGCCGAATCGACAAACCATTCGAACCCGCCCTTCTCCTCCTCAGCAGTAAAAGCCCAGCGTCTCTCATACCGCAACCCACCGCCACCACCTGTAGCGCAGGGCGGAGTCCGTGGAGCCCTGCGGGTTTTCCCCTCGAAATCCTCCGCCTGCTGCTCCTCGCCCTCATCGGTAGCCACAAACCCAAACATATATTGTTGCCCACACTCCCCAATAAAAGGATCGCCCTCCAAATCGACAAACACATCCCCACCCGAAGGCTCCGGCAATTTACAAAATCCAGTCCCCTCAATAATCGGCAACAACACCTCGTGCACGGGTTTCTGCCGCGCCCGCCCTTCCACCTGCACCCGCGCCTGCTCACGCACACGGACAATTCCTTCGCGCGAACCATGCAATGGCTTGTGCGTCAACGGAATCGGCAGCACCGCCAATTTCGCCACGGTCTCGGTTGCCCACTCCTCCAGCTGATCCCGTTGCTGCCGCCGAATGCCGGCCACCAACGACAAATGATCGTCGCCCCGCCGCCGCCTGTCGCACTCTCGAAACCACCGGCAAACATCGCAATGCGCACAAGGCTCGGGATAGGTCCCGGCCGTCACCCCGTTCGCGCAAGCCGCTTCCAACCGCTCCTTCACATAACGGTAATAAGCCGCGTACTCTGCCACCCGGTAACATTCCGCCGCAAACTCCTTCCCCGGCGGCACCACCCACATAAACGCCGGCAATGCCGCCGTGCTCGCAGCCTCCTCCGCGTCCCACAAGAAGCTGTGCTGCACGTCTTCTAAGCGTGAAGCCGCACCCAGCGCCACTTCCACCATGGGCACCACCGGTGTCGTGTGCTGGACCTCGGCTAACAATTCCGAATAAAACGCCAACTGCAAAATGGTGGTAGCCTTGGTCTCTCGCGCCAATTTGCAGTCATAAGCTTCATACGACCAATTCCCAAATCGGGAAGAACCCGCCACTTTCCGTAAAACATCCGGCCGCCCGAACCAGCGCCCAACGCCGAGCGCCCCCTGTGCAATCACCTCGGCGCCGTCCTTCATAGCCCGGAGTGTCTCACCGACAATCCGCCGCTCGTCCATGCCACCTAGATTCAAGACCTGCAACCCACTGCGCGCCAAAAACTCCAGATACCGCCGCTCATGGCGCAAGCCTAGCTCCCGAATCACTACCAGATCCGGCGCCTCCCATTGCGGCCGATCCCATTCGCCGCGAGTCGCTCCTAACTCCAAAGTTGTAAGGTGGTGACAAGCCAGATGGTTACTAACATCCGTGGCGGCCAACCGGATTTCGACGCCTTCAATTTTCATAACCCTAGCCTATCCCATCCCGTAGGGAAGGGTCCCCCTGGGCTGTGCAAAGACTGGGTTGCTACACCGCTTGCATTTCTTTGCGGAGGATGCTGCCGCTGGTTGACAATTTGCCTCCTCCCCGGCCATTGCTTGCAAGGTGCAGAGTCTAAAATACTTAAAGTGGCACCGGTGACATCATTGGCAGAATTCGAGTCGGTCAAACGCAAGCTTTCCTCGTCACTTACAGTCGAACGATTTTGGAAGTGCGAATTGTACGGGAATTTTACGGCCGTAATTTTCGGCAGCGCGGATTCTAGGGACTCTACGGCTGGGAAGAACTCAGGCGGGTGGGGGGGCCGGCTCGAAACTGCGCTCGAGACGTTCGAATGGCTGATTGCGATAACACGAAGGAGGTTGACATATTGGTAATGGTCAGTCGACGACAAAATATGGGCATCGAAACGCACAAGACGGATCGGGGGCATTCTAGCAGCGACTGGGCGCGATGCTGCCAAGGGACGGTGCGAAACGATCCGCGCGGATGATAAAGTGGAAGAGAGATTTTGTGCGCTAGGCAAATCTGTCGCAGTGTGTTTTTCCCTATGACCAAAGATTATCTCGAAGCTGCCATCGAAATCGCTCGGGAAGCCGGCGCCATCCTCCGCGAAGAGTTCGCTCGCCCACCGCAAATCAATTACAAGGGTGACGCTGACCTGGTCACGCAAGCTGACAAACGGTCCGAGCGCGCCATTGTCGAGCGGCTCACCAAATACTTTCCCGATCACGCCATCGCTGCGGAAGAAGGCACCGGGCACGAGGCCAACTCCGAGTTCCGCTGGCACGTGGACCCGCTTGACGGCACCACCAACTTTGCGCACGGCTACCCGTGCTTCTGTGTGTCTATCGCACTTGCGCAGCGAGATTCGATCCTCGCCGGCGTCATCTACAATCCCGTCGCCAATGAGCTGTTTACCGCCGCGCGCGGCGCGGGCGCGATGCTCAATGGCGAGCCCATCCACGTATCCAAGATCGAAACGCTCTCGACCAGTTTGCTGTGCACCGGTTTTCCCGCGCACAAGCGCATGGCCAGCCCTAACATTCACTACTACTGGGATTTCACTCTCCGGTCTCACGGCGTCCGCCGCGACGGCTCCGCCGCGCTCGATCTTGCCAGCGTAGCAGCGGGCCGATTCGAGGCGTTTTGGGAATTCGGTCTCAACCGGTGGGACGTCGCCGCCGGCATGCTCCTGGTTGAGGAAGCAGGTGGCAAGATCACCGATTTTGCGGGTCAGCCCTATCGCCTGGGTGGGCCGATGATCCTGGCTACCAATGGGCTGATTCACGACGAGACCCAGCGCATTGCTTTGGAGATTTCACGGCGCGATCCAGCGGCGCCGCTCCGCCGCGAGGGCATGGAGTGAAACGGCGGAAGCGAGAGGGACTAAGCGGCAATGGCTTGGGACTAAGGTCGCGCTAAAGCGCGCCCCTACCTTCGTTGCTGCCTTAGTCATCGCAGTACCATTGGCCTATAGCTCCCGGCAACCCGACCCGCGACGATAGCGGTGGGCCATTACGTCCGCGTCCGAACGCGCGGGCAAAGCCCTGACGCGTTCTGGCTGGACGAACAGTGGAGGCCATTGTGTTGCGGAGATTGAGATTGCGGAAATTGAGTTTCCTGTTCGTGCTCGCTTGGCTTGTGGCTTTGCCCGCGGCGTTGCGCGCGCAAGATGAGCAGCCCTCGGTGGCCGATGCTGCGCGCCAAGCACGCAAAGACAAAGAGAAGGACAAGACTGCGGCGCCTACGAAAACGGTTATAACCGAGGACAACCTTTCGGCGAGCGGCGAAACCACCGCTCTATCTTCCGGCTTGGCGGCGCCTGATTTGTCGGCGAAACCGGGTTCCAGCGACAGTCCATGGGCCAAATTACGTGTCACCGAAACCGTGCTGGATCGATTGGACTCTCTCGATCGAGCGCAACTCGCACAGGTGGTACTGAAGGGCGACACTTCGGAATTTCCTGGCCGTCACGACTGGGAAAACAAACTGTTTTCCGCCAAAGTAAGCTACGTCACCCGATCGCGGCAATTGATCGACGGGATGAAGCAGATTCTCACGGATCTAGAATCATTGCGATTTCAAGATCAGGGCAAAACTGCTCCCGACGATCCGCGCCTGCAGGAACTAACTCAAAAGGCAACTCAGATCGCGCAACTAACGGCGCGCACCGAGGCTGCCTTCCAAGCGGTCGTGACCGAGGGCGAGACTTTGGCTCGGCAAGCTAAGCATCGCTAGCTTGCTGCTGCAGCGAATCGATCTATCCGAACAGTACATTCATCTCCAAGTTCTCTGCAACGGTCGCCCCGGTTGAATTGCGCCCACTCTCTAATGCGGGCCTTATACAGACCTTACATTTTCCTTACATACTAGGCTCTACGATCGGTTGGAAGCGTATGAGGACGCGTCTGGGTAGGACGCGCTTTCGTCCGGCCAGAAGTGGATCGTTGCTAACAGGAGAGAGCTATGTTTGCGTTCGGTGGGAACGTAAGGGGAGTTGGTGTCCGGATTTTTGTGCTCGGTTTGGCATCGCTTTGTGCAAGTGCACTTCCAGGGCGATTGTTGGGAGATGAAAAGGGCGGTGATGGAAAGACGGAGCGGGCCGCGAATTCTGATTCTGCAAGCTCGGCTGCGGCGAAATCGGATTCAGCGAATTCTGCCGCGGCAAGGTCGACGGCAGATTCAGCTTCCGCGAATGGCGGTCCTGGCGATTCGGCAAGTGTTGGTTCCAGAAAGTCTGCAACACTGAAGATGGATGCGCCCGTGCCGGGATTGACCGAACGCGAACGAATGCTACTTGATCGTGTGGAAGAACTTGAAAAGCGCGTTGCGGAACTGGAGACAAAGAACGCGCCGGTCTCGGCTGCGACAGCAGGTGTGGGGGCAGAGGCTCCGGCCGCGACTTCGGTTGAGAATGCGAACTCACAACCCCCCTCGGTGAAAGTGGGCGTCGCGCCCGCTACTGGGGATGCGGCCACTGCGGCAGTGGGATCGGCAGCCCTTGGGAATGTGACGTCGGGCACCGGCGCGGTTTCTACATCGGCGACCGCGTCAGGCGGAAATGCTATTTCCAATGACCAGGTGATGGCCTCGATTGGTCCGCAAGCGACGGAAAAGGGAAAGTCGGGCGGAACGCGAACGGTGGCGTCGGCGAACGCTCCGGTGGAGGAGCCATTTTCGTTCGCGGACTTCACGTGGTTGAACGGCAACGCCCGCACGAAAGATATACCGATGGATACGAAGTTCTTCACGCCGGAAATTCGCGCCGACGTGGATTACGTTTACGACTTCAATCATCCCAAGGACGACACGATTGGCGGATCGAGCGAAGTGTTCCGTTCGGATGAAGTGCAGGTTACGCAGTTAGGCGTCGGCGGCGACTTTCATTATGACAACGTGCGCGCGCGGCTGATGACGCAATTCGGGTTGTATTCACAAACCACGCCTCGGAATGATGCGAGTCCCGCGCGCGGGCAATGGAACCTCGATAACGCGTATCGCTACCTTTCGGAGGCCTACGGCGGGTATCACTTCAACGCGCTGCACGGGATCAACGTGGACGCGGGCATCTTTATGTCTTACATCGGGTTGTTCAGCTACTACAATTTTGACAACTGGGCGTATCAGCCTTCTTACGTTTCTTCGAACACGCCGTGGTTTTTTAACGGCGTGCGCGTGCAGATCTTCCCGACAGCACACTTGAAAATCGAGCCGTGGTTCGTCAACGGCTGGCAGTCGTATGGACGATTCAATGGGCGGCCGGGATTTGGACTGCAGATATTGTGGCGGCCGAACGGCTGGCTCTCGGTGCTGGGGAATCAATATGCGCTGGGTGAGGAAGCGCTGGGAGTTCCTGGCCGCGTGCGGTATCACACCGATGACAGCATTGAGATCAAGTATTACGACAAGCCGTAGAATTTCCTAAGCAAGATGGCATTCTCTTTGACTGGCGACGCCGGGTGCGAGCATGGAGGCGGCGTGAGCTGCGACACCAATAGCGCGAAAGGGCCGAAACAGGATTTCCTGGGCTACATGTTTTACAACCGCTTTTGGTTCAATCACGACAAATTCGGGCTGACGCTAGGAGGCGGAAAAATCAACAATCCCGGACGCTACCTAGTTTTGCTGCCGCCCATCAACGGAGCGACGGCGGCCTCAGGCACTCCTTATTTCACCGAGAATCCCGGCGATCCGTTTAAGGCTTGGGACGCTTCCGGTACATTCGACTATATGCCCAGCCAGTACATTACGTTCCGCTGGGAATTCGATCATCGGGCAGCCAACGTCCCTTATTTTTCCGGTCCGGGTGGCATCACTCCGACATCATGTCCGACAGCGCCCATCGTCGAAAACATTTGTGGATCGCCGGGCGCGATGGTACCGGGATTTACGCCGGACCTGAAGAAAATCGAGAACCGCATCGACCTGGCGATTCTAGTGAAGTTCTAGCGCGAAGAGGAAACCGGTCCATCCGATGACCTTGGATTTTTCCAGGGCCCGGTGAATGGTCTCCTGGCTCAATAGCAAGGCATTTTCGGCGGGCTGGCGCAGTAGGCGAAGGCGCCTTCCACGCTGGCCCGTTTTCTGAGGCCGGCAACGTTACCGGCCGAGGAAAGGTCGGCGCAACCATCGACAGCCTTTTAGCGATTGAGAACCTCAAGCCGTTGCCTGCCGGAATCGGGTAATCCAGCAGGATTTAGGTCGGGCAAGGCCCGGATGCGCTGTATCCAAAAAGATAAGCTGTGTAATCTGGGTGGCCAGCTTCTAGACCTCTCGGATTTACTATGAATTTTCTTATATCCACAAGAAGTCAAAACGCATCTACTCGCTTGACCGGGTCACGGATTGTCGGGCGGTACGCTAACCGAAGCGAACTCGTCTCTGGGAGTTCCGTGAACAATTTCTAGGGCGTTTGCGGGCGGTTCAGGGCGGCATTCCAAAGTGAGCGCAAATGATAATGAGCTTGGCGGCCTACGCATTGGCTTTGCCATTTACGCGGACCGCAGACACAAGTCCCGATGGGGGACCGCTCGCAACCGTTCGTTACCAGACGGTGCAAGTGGAAGGACTCAAAATCTTTTACCGCGAGGCCGATCGCAAGGGCGCGCCCGTCATTCTGTTATTGCACGGCTTTCCTTCGTCGTCGCGGATGTTCAATTCTGTATTGCCGAGTCTAGGCCGGCACTATCACTTGATCGCACCAGACTATCCGGGCTTCGGCCAAAGCGATGCGCCCGATCCGAAATCGTTCGCGTACTCTTTCGATCATCTGGCGGCGATTATGAATCGCTTTACCGAGCAGCTTGGACTTTCGCGCTATACGTTGTTCCTGCAGGACTACGGCGGTCCGGTGGGCTTCCGAATGGCGTTGGAACATCCTGACCGCGTTCAAGCTCTTATCATTCAGAACGCCGTGTCGCATGAGGCCGGCCTCTCGCCATTATGGGAAACCCGGCGCGCGTTTTGGCGCGACCGCAAAAACAATGAAGCTGCGCTGCGTGCCAATTTTCTTTCGCTCGATTCGACGCGGCAGCGCCATATCGGCAGCGATCCGCACTCGGAAAGGATCGATCCCGATACGTGGACAGATGAGTATGCGTTTCTCAATCGACCCGGCGAAGCCGAGATTCAGCTCGATCTTTTCTATGACTACCGCACCAATGTAGAAAGCTATCCCCGGTGGCAACAATACCTGCGCGACCATCAGCCGCCCACACTCGTGGTCTGGGGGCGCTACGATCCTTCTTTCACAGTTGCGGGCGCGCAGGCCTATGCGGCGGATGTACCTAAGGCGGAAATTCATTTGCTCGACGCCGGACACTTCGCCCTGGATCAAAAATCGGCAGAGATCATTTCGCTGGTGGACGAATTTATGGCCGCCAATGGTAGGAGATGATTTACGCCGGAGGCGGAGTTGTGACCCGGTGTGAGCGGGCGAGCACGGCTCATGAGCCATTTTGCTCCCGTGTGATGCTGACCGTCCGTCCTACTTCGAGTGGCGTCGCGAATTCGGTCGCAACAAATAGCTGAATATCATATACGTGATAAACCGGCGAAACATTGTGGTCCAGATGTCATCGGACCTCACGGCGAGCCGGTTCACCATTGTTGGGAATAATTCCGATCGACGTGCCCGTACCCCTCAAGCAGATTTTCACTATATTGCTCCTTGCCGGTTGTTGGCGCGAATTCAGGTCTTGACGAGCCACTTAAACGCACCAACGCCTGCTGAAATGTTTGGTGCCGGAGCAGGTAGACTTTGGGTGTGTTACAGGGAGAGTGAAGTCTAGAAGCCGTCGCTACTTGGAGTATGGGCGCCGGACCAGAGATGTCAACCGACGAGGCTCCCGTGTTGCGGGGATTTTTGAACGAGTAATCCGATAGCGCCGTGCCCGCCAGAAGGACCGCTACACCAGCGAGATAGGGAAAAAGGCCAACGATTCTTAATACCGAATCTCTCTTAACAGCGGGGCTTGAATGACGGTGATGGTAATCCACCTCGGCGCGCAGTCCAGCTTGCAACCTCGTTGTTGCAAGATTCGAAAAGCATTACGACGCGTTAGGCGCGTGCGTCGTTCTCATTACCGTTCTCCTCCGGCACCTGCACCTGAGTAAACGGTCAAAACTTACGAATTTTCGAAAATTAGGCCATACCTCCGCTTTCCTGTCCCGCTAAGGCACTTAATGTATGGAGCTTGCTCGCGCTTGGGCCTAGGCTTCGGGAAGTTGGGCGAGGCAACTCGCGGATTGGAGTAGGCATGCCAAGTATTGGGAATTGGTTTAGATCGAGTCGCCAACTACGGGCCGTAACTGTGAAAGGTAGTGTCTTGCTGCTGCTGACGGCGACTGTGGTGCCGTTTACGTTAGCGTTCCCGTCACAAAATCCAGATGGCGGCGGGTCTGCCTCACAGACTCCCGACAATGCCGCAGCGAACCGTCCAGGAAACAGCCCGGATGCGACCAGAGCGGACCAACAAGGGCTAACCGCGAACGATCGCGAAATCACTCGCAAAATTAGAAAGGCGGTGGTCGCCGATAAATCGCTTTCCTTGTATGCGCACAACGTAAAGATCATTTCACGCAATGGCGTAGTGACGCTCAAGGGGCCCGTTCGCTCCGATGAGGAGAAAAAGGCTGTGGAGTCTGCTGCGACCCAGATTGCCGGCGCTGCGAACGTCAAAAACGAATTGACCGTCAAGCCCGAGTAGCGGAGCAACTCAAGGAGGCCTTTATGGCCAAGAACGAGGTAGTGTTCGGGATCTATACGAGTAAATCTCGATTGGACGATGCCGTGGGCGCTTTAAAAAATGCGGGTTTCTCAAATACGGACGTTTCGATCCTCATGCCGGATTCTTCGGGTGCCGGTAGCGCGAGTAGCTTGGGCACAGAAAAATCCTCGAAAGCGCCCGAAGGTGCCGCAACCGGGGCAGGTTCTGGCTTGCTTTTGGGCGGTGCGCTGGGATGGTTCGTGGGCGTCGGGGCCTTGGCGATTCCGGGAGTCGGTCCACTCATCGCCGCGGGACCGATTCTAGCGGCCTTGGCTGGAGCGGGGATCGGCAGCGCCGTAGGAGGGGTCACTGGCGCCGTGATTGGCATGGGGATTCCCGAGTATGAAGCCAAGAGGTATGAGACCCGGGTTTCTGCTGGCAACATCTTGCTTTCCGTCCACTGCCAAAGCAGTGAACGAAGAGAACGTGCGAAGGTTACCTTGGAACAGACTGGAGCCGAGGATATTGCCGTCACCTCGGAGTCCTCCCTAGATGCCAGCAAGGTGCGGACCGCGTAGAGAACTAGCGAAGGCAAGTCGCGCTCGGAATTTCCATCCTAACCGGCGAGCCTGGAGTTCGTTAATGCCAGAGAGAGTTTTCATATCCGGTTTAGCCGTGCCAAATTGCAGAAAGCTTAGATACGTTGAATTCTACTTAATTCTTTGTCGCATAACGTACGCGTGGTACAGTCAGCCGGCCAGCAACGCTTTGGACACACCCTAGCATCTGAGCCTGGAATGCGGAGTAAGGAGGGCGTCGTGGTCCAAGACCCCCTAGTTTTTCGAGGCCGGGATTCATTGTCCCCGTCCGATTCGCTGTCCCTACCCGGGGTCTTCACCCACACCGTGCAGTTTTATGAACCGTCCATCTTCCCCGCCAGAAATATTGCTGACTACTTTTGTGCCGGTATCGAGGCCGAAGAAAGCTCGCTGATCATTGCTACTCCGGGTCACACCCGAATGATCAAGGATGGCCTGGGAGCTTGCGGAGTGGAAGCTGACACCCTGGAAAACGCTGGTGTGCTGATCTGTCTGGACGCCGAGTCCACATTGCTCGCGGTTCAACAGAATACCCTGCATAGTGAGATAAGCGTCGAAGACTTTCTAGGGCACACCTTGGCGCGAGCCAACAGATTATCGCCTAGCGGGCGAATACGCGTCTTTGGAGAAGCGGTAAATCTTCTCGCGAGCCGCGGGGAGTACGACAAATGTGCGCAACTCGAACGCAGCTGGAATAAGCTCATGGAGAGGTATTCGCTTCGGGTCTATTGCGCCTATTCCCTCGCAGGTTTTTCCGAACAGTCTTCTGCGCGGGGCATGTGTGACGTTTGCGACGTGCACGATGAAATCGCTGGCGTCATCCCAGAGCTTGGTCCCACTGGCTGGCAGGCCTTGGTGTTGCAGAGATCACGCTCGCGCCAAAGCGAAATCCAGGCCCGGAAGACCATTGAGCGGACCTTGCGTCAATGGGAATCCGAATATGCACGTTTGTTCGATGCGCATGTAGGGCATTGGCGCGACTGCATCGAGCGGGGTTTGATTGCGCCGACGCCGCCCGGTAGGCCTCCCTATTCGAGATCCCCCGACAGGTTGCAAGACGATTTAGGGCCCACTCTAGAGCGAGCGCTGCAGGAAATCGTGCTGGCTTGCGGCGAAGCTTGCGCCGCGAGAAAGTCCCATCCTGTGGGGAGCGTTGAATGGCACAAACGCACCGGCGAAATCCTGGCGTACGGAAAATTGACCTGCGTGCTCGACAGCCTGCAAAGACATTCGCGAACGCGGCGAACCCATTGAATCGGGCCCGAAAGGAAATTCTCCGAGCGTGCACCCGGAAATCGGTGATCTCGTATCGAATTGCCGGGTTATGGGCGGCGCTGCAATGATTCCTTCGTATCGCAACGCCTAGTGGATCGACGAATTCCCCGCGCGCTTTTCAGCACATCTTGAATCGCGCGCACCACTTCGTCGGTAACTTCCACCCTGCAGGTCTTCTCCGCTGGCGACGATTCTTCCAACGGCGCCAGGGCCGTTATGACTTTGGAAATCGCGGAAGGCTCGGAGGAATACCGAGATGACGCGTACCCCACGAGCACAGTGCGCTCATGGGCTCGATCAATTCTTCGCCGGCGCGCGTAAGTGAGTAGGTCACTTGCGGCGGAGACGCTTTCTTCACCTTGCGATGAACGATGCCATCGATTTCGAGTTGGCGTAGCTGTGCGGTGAGCACCTTTTCACTGACACCGGGAAGAAGATCGCGGAGTTGCGCGAAGCGTTTCGCGCCGAAGGCGAGATGCCAGATAGCGAGCACCTTCCATTTGCCGCTGACGCAATTGATGGTTCCCGAAACCGGGCAACCATGATTGCTTTTCAAATGGACCTCCAAGCAGATGCAGCAGGCTTACAAAATTGTGCGTACTTCCCGCGGCTGCCCCATGGTTATACCATCCAACCGATGTTCAGGAAATCAGCACGAGGGGATGGGAACTCGGTGGGGTTGGATCCAACGCCGATCCCCTCATGAACAGATCTTCGCAGGAGACGGCCCATGATCTTAGTGACTGGGGCAAGTGGAAGTGTTGGCAAAGCGGTGCTGACGGAAGTGGCTCGAAGGGGAGACCACCACCGCGCCATGTACCGTTTCGAGGCCGAGGCGGCGAAGGCTCCCGTGGGAACCGAAACGGCGATCGCGGATTTTTCTGACAGAGCGAGTCTGGCGGCTGCGTTGCGCGGCGTGGACACAGTATACCTGGTGTGTTCGCCAATTCCTGACTTGGTGCAACTCGAGACAAATGCGATTGAGGCCAGCGTGTCGGCTGGTGTGCTCCGGATCGTACTGAACTCGGCGCTGGGCGCGGCAGATTACAACAAGTCGTTCCCGAGCTGGCATCGAAAAGTGGAAGACCAGCTTAGGGCGACCAAGATGGCGCACTGCATTCTGCGTCCCAACAGTTTCATGCAAAACATTTTGATGTACTTTGCCCCGAGTATCCGCGCACAAGGGGCATTCTATGCGGCGATGGAAAATGCGCGGACCAGTTATCTGGATGTGCGCGACATCGCCGTGGTGGCGGCGAATGCATTACGCGGCGGCGAACATGACGGGAAGACCTACGAGCTAAATGGATCGGAAGCGCTGACGCAGCGGGAGGTTGCGGAGAAAATCACGCGACACGCGGGAGTCGCAGCGCAGTACGTGGATATTCCGGCGGAGGCGCAACGCAAAGCGATGCTCGACCAGGGGATGCCGGAGTGGCAGGTCAATGCGCTGCTGGAACTGCAAGAATATTATCGCGGCGGACAAGGTGGAACGGTGGATGGGTTGCTAGAAAAATTGCTGGGTCGCCCGCCGGCGCGCATGGATGCGTTCCTGCAAGAGCATGCGGGAGAGTTTCGCGGCCAATCGGCGAAGGCCTGAATAAAACAACTGAGGCGAATGCTGTGGATGCGATCAACGCGAGAACGGGTATGACGCGCACCGAAGCCCGCGAGTTTATCCGCGACCACTTCGAGGAGTTCGTCAACAGAAAAAACGTGGAGATCGGAAAGGTAAATTTCGCCGCGGATTTTGTTGATCATGGCGCTTATGTGCCGCCGGGAATGCCTCCTGGGCCCGCAGGGGCGATTCAATATGTCAGCGGCGCGCTGAAGCGGTTTCCGGATTTGCACGTGGAGATCGAAGATATGATCGCGGAAGACGACAAAGTGGTGGTGCGCAATCATTGGACGGCGACCGATAGCCAGAACGGGAACAAGCTGGAATTTCGCGGGATCGTGATCTGGCGCATCAGCAATCGGCAGATCGTGGAGAGGTGGGCTTACCTCGAGCCGCCGCATCTTGCTTGATCGAGTTCCTCGCTCGTCCAGAGCGCCCCAGCTGCGCCCTGCCTCACTGAAATACTAAACCAACCAAAAACTCTGCAAATCCTTACGGGCAGTTTGGGAAATCTTTACGAGTTTCTTATGCTTGGCCCGCTACTCTCCGGCCTCACACGGCGTTCCCCGTCGAACAGCGTGATTGCACTGCTCGTCCCGCCCCTGACGAGAAAATCGCGGATGATGGAAGGGTGACCTCAAGATGCGTATTCCTCGAATGATTTTGGTGTTGCTTTTCGTTTTAGTGTTTCCGGCGTGGGCTGCGGCGCAATCGACGTTTGGCGGGATTGTGGGGGTGGTGAAAGATCCGGGACAGGGCGCGGTGCCCAATGCGCAATTGAAGCTGACCAATTTGGACGATCGCACACAGCGAGACAGCACCACCGACACGAATGGCGGATTTGAGTTTATCAATCTGCGTCCGGGGCATTACGAACTGCTGGTCCACGCCGATGGTTTTGCCGACTTCAAGATGAATGCATTGCAATTGGACGCGCGGCAGACCTTGCGTGTGGACGCGCAGTTGAAGTTGGCTTCGTCGTCGCAGACCGTCGAGGTGGCTGGCGACGCTGGTCCGGTGATCAATACGGAAAATGCGACTATCGGCGACAGCAAGGATTTCCAGCAGATTACTAGCTTGCCGGTGAATTACCGGGGAGCTACGACGAGTCCGCTGGCAATGCTGGCGACGGTGCCGGGGGCGCAGCAGGACGCCAACGGCAACGTGTCGGTTGGCGGCGGACTGCCATCGCAGGTGCAATATTCGGTCGATGGGTCGTCGACGGTGAACATCCGGCAGAACGGGGCGCTGGGGAATATGAATCCGTCCACCGAATTGATCGGGGAATTCAAGGTCACCCAGTTCAACAATAATGCGGAGTTCGCACAGCTGGGCGATGTAACCATCAGTACCAAGAGCGGCAGTGAGCATTTTCATGGGAGCGCGTTTGAGTATGCGCAGAATGACGCGTTCGATGCTGAAGTCTGGAATTCGGGGGACAAGCCGCACAAGGTATTCAACACGTTTGGCGGCAGCCTTGGCGGCCCGGTGGAATTGCCAAAGCTAAAGCGCGCGGTGTCGCAGACATTTTTCTTTGCGGACTTCGAGGCCAACCGGCGTCGTTATTCGACGCCGCTGTTTCTGTTTGTGCCGACAGTGGCGATGCGCTCGGGAGATTTCTCGGCGCTATCGACTCCACTGATCGATCCATTTACCGGCAAGGCCTATCCCGGGAACAGGATTCCGAGCGGCAGCACATGCACCAACACCTACGATTGCATCAATCCGGTGGCGGCCAGCCTGCTTAACAATTATTTGCCGGCACCAAACATTCCCAATGCGCAATTTGGAGTGCAGGCCAACTATTTGCAGCAAACGCCTACGCCTAGCAACACGAACGGCTTTGATATGCGCATCGACCGCACGCTAACCGCGAAACAATCGCTTTTTGTGCGTTGGAGCTGGAAACACCTCAACTCAACTTCTTTGACGGACACGGCGTTGGCGACGCAGAACAGCTTTTTGCCGCCGGACAACGATCTGGAGCACAACACCAATGTGATCGTTTCGCACAACTACGCCATTACGGATCATTTGGTGAACGAGGCGCGATTTGGCCTTTCGTTCTATCAGCTTCAGGTGGTGTTTCCGATTCAGGGTGCGAGTGCCATTTCGACACTGGGGTTGCAAGGATTGGACATCGGCGATCACCCCACCGCTGGGGCTTTCCCCATTTTCAATTTCAGCGATGACGTAGGCAACTACACTCCAATTGGACGAGATAAAGACGGAACCACGAAATCGCAGACAATTCAATTTACCGACAACCTGACCTGGATCAAGGGAAAGCACACCATCAAAGTTGGCGCTGACGTGCAACACGTTGCTTATCAGGACCTTGAAAGTTTTGGCGGCGCCGATGATTTTGGCGACTTCACCTTCGACCAGGGCGTTTTTACCGGCAATGCGTTTGCGAATTTGCTGCTGGGACTGCCGACGAAGACATACATCGCGCAGTCTGGCCCGGACGTGCATGCCCATACCATTCAGACCGGGGTATACGGTCAGGACGAGTGGCGGATGAGCGACCGGCTCACCCTGACGTTCGGGTTGCGCTGGCAGGCGTTGCCGCCGTTTGTGAGCGATCTGGGAAATTTGACGGCCTTCGACGTGCGCAATGGCGGCATCATCATTCCGGACGGCAATATTCCTCGGGCGGGATTTCTGGCGTCGATCAACACTTGCGTACCGGGAAACGCGGACGCACCTTGCGGCGGGCCGACCGATACTGCGCTGGGGTGTACGCCCGTGAATCCCAGTCTTCCTTGCGCGCCGGTGGAGACCGCCAGCAGCGTTGGCCTGGGCCCGGGACTTCGCGAGTTCTACAAGAAGAACTTTCAGCCGCGGCTGGGTTTTGCGTACCGTCCATTCGGCAATAACAAGACCGTGGTGCGCGGCGGCATCGGAATTTTCACGATGACCAATCTCGGCCAGCTCTCTTTTAACACCACGAACATTGATGTGTCGGTGGTTCGGACTACGTTCAATGCGGACCCGACAACGGGGCTACCGACGTATCAATTCCCGAATGTGCGGACGCCTGACATTCCAGTGTCGATCGCGGGCACCGGAGATTTCTATCAAAATACGTTGACGAATTATCGGGATCCGCAATCAGCGCAGTGGAATTTGACTGTGGAGCGTGAATTAGTGCGCGATCTTACTTTGCGAGAAAGCTATGTGGGCATGAATTCCTACCGGATGAGCGAGACTGTGGACCTGAACCAGGTTGAGCCCAGTTCGATTTCGCCGAATCCTAATCCCAAGCCGTATCCGAATTGGGGCCGAATTCTTTCGACGACCAACCAGGGCGACGTGAACTACGAGGCCTTGCAGTCGGAACTGAATCAGCGGCTGCGCGGTGGGCTTACCTTGCAGGCGAGCCACATTTGGGCCAAGAGCCTCGGGAATGTGGGTGGTGACGCGCCGACGACATTTAATCCGGAGATTATCTATGGAACGCCGGTGGCGAATCGCTTTGATCTGGCGGCGAATCGCGGGGATGTGGCGGGGACGCGGCGTAACCGGTTGTTGGTGTCGGCGGTCTACGATGTGCCTGTTGGAAGCAATCGGCGATTTTTCGGGCATATGGCGGCCATTCCGGAAGCGGTGTTGGGCGGATGGTCGATCAGCACGGTGAGCCTGTGGGAGACGGGGCCGTACCTGACGCCGATCACGAGTCCGAGCTACGATCCGGGCAACCTGAACCTGTCTTATCGCGGAGCGTTCCAGAGACCGGATTGTATTGGGAACGGAAACGTCGCCAACCCTGCTGCCGGCAGCATGTTTGATATTAATGCGTTCAATCCGATTCCCGCCGGGCCGGTGGGGAATTGCGCGGTCGGTAGTTTGGAAGGACCTGGTACGACTACCATTGCTGCCGGTTTGTCGAAGACATTTCATTTGAGCGAGCGCTTGAGGCTGCGATTTGAGGGTACGTTCACTAATCTGTTGAATCATCCGAACTTCGCGCCACCTCCTACGAATGTGACTTCGTCGTCGTTCGGCATCGTACAGAGCGTGCAAACGGCGGAGAATAGCGGGAATCGGACGGGGCAATTGTCGCTTCGGTTGGACTTCTAAAGGCAACCATCCAAGTGCATGCGTGCGTGTTACCAGGAACGAAATGCGTGTCATTCCGTGTCCTGAGTTCCCTTTCCAAGAGACACGGAAGGCGTGTCTGAAGTCATGCCCTCCCCTATGGAACGACTAAAAAGTCATGCCCTCCTCCCCGACGGACTCTAGATGGGGCGCCATTCCTCATAGAGCTTGGTTATGGCGGGGCCGATGGTGAAATCCCAGGAGTAGATCGGTAAGTTTTTGAATTTGTCGGGGACTACGTAGCGGTCGATGGCTTCCTGAACCGGGACGCCGGCGTTGTGCATTTTCTGAGCCTGGGCGGCGATGTCGTCGAAAACTTCGCGGGTGGCGGCGATGCCGTCCTGGCCGCAGATTTGACCATGACCGGGCACGAAAATGGTGTCTTTGTCGAAGGCGGCGAACTTCTTTAGGGTGTCGCGCCAGCCGGAAACGGTGGCTTGGTCGTCGACGCAGACTGGGTACCAGCCGCTGAACAGTAAGTCTCCGGTGTAGACCACGTTTTGCTGAGGGATTCGAACGATGATGTCGGTGCCGGAGTGTCCGGGATGCGCTTCGAGGATGGCGGATAGGCCGCCGAGATCGATGGTCATGGGGAGTTTGCCGGGATCGATGGGGTGATTGGGAAGGGCCAGGACGGAGGCTGTCACGGCCTTGTATAAGCCGCTGTGGGCGGCTAAGTCGCCCTGAGCGTGCTGGCGCTGGAGGTCGGATTTCGCTTCGGCGACACGTTTCTCGTACTGACCGAGGGCTGTGGCCTCATCCTTCGACTGCATCGGCGAATAATCTTCTGCGATCCGGTGGGCGACATTGGCGTGGGCCCAGATCGGAATTCCCTGAGCGCCATAAAAAGCGTTGCCGCAGGAATGGTCGAAGTGATGGTGAGTATCGAGCGCGGCCATGACAGGCACGCGGCTTACCATGCGAAGCGAATCCATCTGGAACGAAGCGCCGGGAGCCGACGCGAACCCTTCGATCAGCAGCACGCCATCCTTGCCGACCAAGAAGCCGCCGTTGGATATGGTGGTGTAGCCTTTCGACGGGTCGGAAATTGTGGCGTAGAGTCCTTCGCCGACTTTGCGGACCGAGGCAAAGCCTTTGTCTGCGATGGGGGTTTGCGAAACGCGGGAATCGGCGGCGAGTGCTGAACGCAAACCAGGAAGACGAATGAGGCGGGCCAGATTGAAGTAGGCACCAAAGCAGGAACCGTAGGTAATGAATTTGCGACGGGAAAAATTTGAGGCTGGGTGGGTCATCGGACCTTTCTTTTCTTGTGGCGATGGAGGCGATCGCTCGCCGTAGCCGCAGGTGGGATTCGGCGCCGCTATTGTAGCAGAGTGATCTCGGCGTGTTGTAGTTAGTCGGGGCGGAATATCCCACCAGTGAGGATATAGGTGATCGTAGATTTTGAGGGTGTTCGTTCGCCGGTCTTATCAGGATATCTCATAAAATAAATTATATTATAACAACTGACACTCTCAGTCGCAATGAGGTCGCTGTTCCAAAACTGACCTTCGGGTCAGGTGACGCGATGTCGATACCCCTCTAGTATCTCGGCTCAGCAACAAGCCAGCCTGAAGCTTCGGTAAGCGAAAAAAGCTTCAACGATTCGTTAACCGTGAGTCCTAGCGTTTTGTGTCCCAAGAAGGTCGGATGCCCGACGTGTGTCTACCGCCAGCCCAGAGCGATGCTCTGGGGACCACCGCGCTCCTTTTGGATGGGAGGCAATTGCAATGTCCCTGCACTCAGAATGTCGTTTTGGTCGTTGGTGGAAGTTTGCGGGTAGAAACAAAATAGGCTTGTCGATTGGCGCGCTGCTGGCGTTGTCATCCGCGGGCGTGATGATTGGGCAATCGGTTGCAACGGATTCGGGGGTGCGGAACGGCTCGATCGATTCGGGACAGCCGCTGGATTCGGTGGCGACAACACCCGGGGCGACGGATTTCTTTACCAACGGACAGGGTCGGTTCCAGGAAGTGGAGTCGGTGCGGGGAGGCGCGAACAACGGTCTTGGCCCGCGCTATAACAGTAATCAATGCTCGAGCTGCCATTCGCAACCGGCGATTGGCGGTAGCAGTCCGAGCGCATCCATATTTCCAAACGTGGGAGCAAACCCGGAGACGCTGGTTGCCAACCTCAACGGTCAAACGGGGCAAAATACCACACCGTCATTTATTACTCCGGATGGGCCGGCGCGCGAAGCGCGGTTCAAGTTCTTTTTGAATCCCAACGGGTCGCTCAGCAACAGTCCGGATGGGGGGGTGCATGACCTGTACGTGATCAGCGGGCGAAGTGACGCCGGGAGCTGTTCGATCAAGCAACCGGATTTCAATCGCAATCTGGCGCTGAATAACGTAAGTTTCCGCATCCCGACTCCAGTGTTCGGCGCGGGTTTGATCGAGAATATTGCCGAGGAAACGATTCTGGGCAACATGAATTCCAACGACCGGGCCAAAGATATGCTCGGCATTTCAGGTCACGTGAACCGTGACGGAAACGACGGGATGATCACCAGGTTCGGCTGGAAGGCGCAGAATAAGTCGCTGGAGATGTTTTCCGGTGAGGCCTACAACGTGGAAATGGGCGTAACCAACGAACTTTTCCAGAATGAGCGATCGAGTCCGGATGAGGCGTTGAAAGGCGGGCTTCCGGCGGAGTGCCGGGTTAACCCGACGCCGGAGGACGGCACCAATCAGACGGGATCGCCAGCGTCGGCGGTGCCCAGCGACGTCGTGCAATTTGCGATGTTTATGCGGTATTTGAAACCACCGATCGCTTCCACTACGAATCCGGGAGGGGCGGCGTCGATTGGGCGTGGCGCTCAGGCTTTTGGCGCAATTGGGTGTGCGCTTTGCCACACTCCAGCGCTTCCGACCGCGCCGTCATACTTCACCCCGGATCTGAACAACGTTACTGCCAATCTTTTCTCCGACCTGTTGGTGCATCACATGGGAATTGACTTGGCGGATGGCGTTTCACAAGGTACCGCGGGGCCAGACGAGTTTCGTTCTGCGCCATTGTGGGGACTGGGGCAACGCATTTTCTTGCTGCATGACGGGCGCACGACGGATCTGGTGGATGCTATTCGGGAGCACGCGAGTCAGGGCTCGGAGGCTAACGGCGTGGTTCACAACTTCAACCGGTTATCGCTTCAGCAACAGCAGGATTTGTTGAACTTCTTGCGTTCGTTGTAACGGCGGGGGCGCGGGCTTAACGGGGGCGTCACACCTGCTTCCGCGGGTGGGGCGCCCGTTCGCTTTTTTCGCCTTGGAGCCGGCAGGATGCCCTTCGCGTCAGGGCGAGCCGACGCTACCTGGAAGAGTACCTTTACGGTTGGAGAAAAACGGGCTACGGGCTTGTGGCAGGCGCTCCGTGCGTGCTGACTACAAAGGTTCGTCCCGACAAGAGGCACGCGGACTGCGGCACGGTCGGCCGCCCCGACCTTATCTGGATCGTCACGGCGGGCAAAAAATGTCCGAACTGCCGGCATTTCCCGTACGAAACTCTAATATTCAGGAACACTGACTCCGGCTGGCGCTTATGCCAAGATGCCCTAAGGAGGCCATCCGATGTACAAGCTCGCGATGATGCTCGTCCTTGGATTGGCGCTCAATGGGTTGGCGCTGAATTTTGGATGGCAGCAAGGTCAAGATGACGATTTACCCCCGAATCCGGAAATGCAGCGGCAGGAAATCATCAACCTCGAAACTGAGGCGGCGCGCGCGATTCAGACGAATACGGGGACTTTTTTCAGGCGCGTTTATAGCGATGATTTCAGTGGGACGCTGTCGCACGGGCAGCTGGTAAACAAGACTACGTTTATCAATGCGGTGCAAACCGGCGAGGTGAAGTATGACGGCTTTAATGCTTCGGACATTAATGTACGGCTGTTTAAGGATGCCGCCATCGCGACGTGCATGTGGTCGGCTCGCGGTATCTTCAAAGAGCAGCGATTCAATGCACAGATGCGGGTTACGCACGTATACATTAATACGCCGAGGGGTTGGCGGGTGGTTGCAGGTCAGATCACCGTACTCCCCCCCGGAGCGCAGCTGCCGCTGTAAACGCCGTAGGGGTCGGCGGTCGCCCGCTGCATCGAATGCGCTCCTTGCGTGCTGAAGCCGAGTGGAGCAAGCCCGCCCCTTCAAAGGCTCGTCCTAACAAAGGCTCGCCCCACAGAGGCTAGTATTCGCCAGGGTCGCTCTGGCCTCCTGCCGTAAGAAATGCTACGCTCCCGCCTCACCTTTTAGCGAACGCATGCGCGCCGTCGACCTGATTCGAAAAAAACGCGACTCCGGTGAACACTCCCGTGCGGAGATCGATTTTCTGGTCGCCGGATATACGCGCGGGGAGATTCCCGACTATCAGATGGCGGCCTGGCTGATGGCCGCGTGGCTGCGGGGATTGTCGCTTGCGGAGACCGCTGCTCTGACCGAAGCTATGCTGCACTCCGGCGAAGTTTTGGACTTGTCGGATTTGCCCGGCAAAAAAGTGGACAAGCACTCGACCGGGGGCGTGGGGGACAAGACCTCATTGATTCTGGCGCCCATTGTCGCGGCCGGCGGACTGACGGTTCCGATGATCAGCGGTCGGGGACTAGGGCATACCGGCGGGACGCTCGACAAGCTCGAAGCTATCCCGGGATTCAACGTCAATCTTTCGCTGGACCAGTTTCGTCGTGTGCTGCGTGAGTGTGGCATGGGCTTGATTGGGCAGACCGCGGAGATTGCGCCTGCCGACAAAAAAATCTACGCCTTGCGGGACGCCACTGGCACTGTGGAAAGCATCGGACTGATCTGTGCGTCGATCATGAGCAAGAAACTTGCCGAGGGGATCGACGCGCTGGTTTTGGATGTTAAGACCGGGTCGGGCGCGTTTATGAAGAGCGAAGAGGATGCCGTGCGGCTGGCGGAAATTATGGTCGATACCGGGAAGCGCATGGGCAAGAAAGTGGTGGCGTTGATTAGCAATATGGATCAGCCGCTGGGGCGTGCGGCGGGGCACTCGACGGAAATCGTTGAGTGCATTGAGGTGTTGCGCGGGCGAGGCCCTGCAGACCTTCGCGATTTGAGCGTGGAACTGTCGGCGTGGATGTTCTATCTGGGGGAACGCACAGAGTCGCTTGGGGATGGCCGGCAGCTGGCACAGTCCATGATCGTTGGCGGGCAAGCGCTGGAGACATTCAAGCGGGGAATTGAGTTGCAAGGCGGCGACCCGAGGGTGGTAGATGAACCTCAGCGATTGCCTGCGGCGCGTTCGAGCGTTGACGTCATCAGCGAAAAGGGCGGATATATCTCGGGCACCCATTGCGAGCATTTCGGGACCGCGCTGGCGATGCTGGGCGGGGGCCGGGAAAAGAAAGAAGACGCTATTGATCCGGGCGTCGGCATTGAGTTCCACAAACGGATTGGCGATGCGGTGAAAAAAGGAGAATCACTGGCCACCATCCACTACAATGCCGATGCCAAGATTGGCGAGGCGAGAACGATGGTGGCGACAAGTTATTTTGTCGGGCCCGAAGCGCCGCGCGAAAAGCGTCCGTTAATACGTCGCATCATCGGTGCGTGACGGGCTGCCAGTGTAATGGCGCGGGCTTTCGCATTTCGCGTCTGAATGAAAAGAGGCGTGCGGCATGGGACGATTAACCGGGGTGCTCGGCATTGCCGCGATTCTAGGTGGTGCCTATTTATTTTCAACGGATCGTCGCGCGATTAAGCTTAAAACGATCGCGTGGGGCTTGGGATTGCAGCTGGCTCTCGGTCTTTTCGTTCTGCGGGTGCGTTCGGGTCAAGCGTTGTTCGGTGCTTTGGGCGCTGCCGCCAAGCATTTGCTGGATTTTTCCTACGTCGGATCGACTTTCGTTTTTGGGGAACTTGGCAAGGCCGATTCCTCCCTGGGCTTAGTCTTCGCGTTCCAGGTGCTGCCCACGATCATATTCATTGCGGCTTTTTTCGCGGTGCTGTATCACATCGGCGTGATGCAGCTAGTGATTCGTGCTGCGGCGTGGGTGATGACCGTGATCATGGGGGCTAGCGGCGCGGAATCACTTAACGTCGCCGCCAGCATTTTTATGGGGCAGACTGAAGCGCCGCTGACCATCCGTCCTTTTCTTCCGAAGCTAACAAAATCCGAGCTGATGACGGTGATGACCAGTGGCATGGCCCACATTTCGGGCGGGATGATGGCCGCCTACATCCGCGTTGGCGGCGCGGATGCCAAGAGTCTGCTTACGGCGGTGATTATGACCGCGCCGGGCACCTTGCTGATGGCCAAGATGCTGGTGCCGGAAACTGAGCAGCCGCTTACGGCTGGGCGAGTGCAGATGCCGGCCACGGAAAAAGAGGCTAATGTGCTGGGAGCGATCGCGCGGGGGACCGTCGATGGCCTGCACCTTGCGCTTAACGTTGGGGCCATGCTGATCGTTTTTCTGGCGCTGCTTGCGCTGCTTAACGCGATGATGGGCTGGGTGCATATGCACGCTGGTTGGTTTCCTTACAACTTACAGGAAGTTCTGGGTTGGGTTTTCGCGCCGGTGGCGTGGCTGATCGGGATTCCGTGGCGCGACGCTACCGCCATTGGTAATTTGCTGGGGACGCGGATGGTGCTGAACGAGTTTGTGGCGTTCGCACAACTAGGAACCATGAGGGGTTCGCTGGACCCGCGTAGCTTCACGATTGCTACCTTTGCGCTTTGCGGGTTCGCGAACCTCAGCTCGATCGGGATTCAGATCGGAGGTATTGGCGCGCTGGCGCCGGAGCAACGCGACCAGTTAGCGAAATTCGGCATTCGAGCGATGTTGGCGGGCACTATGGCCAATCTGATTTCCGCTTCGATTGTGGGGATTTTCTCGTGACACCATGTGCATGCTCGCTGTCGGCGCCTGATCTTCGAGCCGAGCAAAGCGCGTTGCGCTTAGATCGATCCCGACGATGCCCAGCGTGAAAACGAAGACGAAGCGATCCAGCCCGGGTGCTAGCTTGGAATTTTCTCGCGCCAGCATCGCGGCTAAATTTATTTTGTCCAGAACCAAGATTCGTCCTCGAATCGCGTTGGTTTTGGGTTCCGGGCTGGGAGCTTTCGCCGACGAATTCGCCGACTCTAAAAAAATACCGTATCAAAAAATTCCGTGCTTTCCGCGGTCTACTGCGATCGGTCACGCAGGGCAGCTGATCATTGGGGATGTCGGGGGCATTGGCGTCGTAGGAATGCAGGGGCGCGTGCATCTCTACGAGGGCTATTCTGCGCAGGAAGTCGCCTTTCCTATTCGCGTTTTCGCGCGTATGGGGGTCAAGGCGGTGATCCTGACCAACGCTGCGGGCGGCATCAGCCTCCAATATTCTCAGGGAGCGCTCGTGGCGATCCGCGATCACATTAATTTGCAAGGCGCCAACCCCCTCGTTGGGCCAAACGACGATCGTTTCGGGCTGCGCTTCCCGGATATGACTCGAGCTTACGATTCAGAGTTTCGCCGGTTCATTTCGGAAGAAGGACAAAAATTAAAGCTGACTCTTCATGAAGGCGTCTATCTGGCGCTGGCTGGACCGAATTACGAGACCCCGGCGGAGATACATGCCTTTCGGACGCTTGGCGCGGACCTAGTTGGGATGTCCACGGTTCCCGAAGTTATCGCGGCACGGCACAGCGACATGCGCGTCCTGGGCATTTCGTGCGTGACGAACATGGCGGCTGGAGTTACTGGCGCCCCGCTAACCGCGGAAGAAGTGTTTGAAACTGGGGCGCGCGTGAAAAACGATTTCATCGCACTGCTACGGGCGGTAATCCCGCGCATGGCGCAAGCTTTGTAATTGCGCTTGGTGGATTCTAAAAATTGCAACGCTAGGACAGGATGTTGTCTTGACCGATTACGATCATCTGATCACCGTTGCGAAACAAACGCGCGAAAATGCGCATGCTCCCTACTCGAACTTCCGAGTTGGCGCCGCACTGCGCGCAACGTCGGGTCGTGTCTTCGGTGGCTGTAATATTGAAAACGCGACGTATGGCTTAACCATTTGCGCGGAACGCACGGCGATCTTCAAAGCGATCAGCGAGGGCGAGCGCGGGTTCGAAGTCATCTGTGTGGTCACCGATACTGAGACGCTCACGCCGCCTTGCGGTGCGTGCCGGCAGCTTATTTGGGAATTCTGCGGGGATGTCCCGGTGATTCTGTCGAACCTGAAGGGCAAGGTCGAAGTGCTGCAGATGCGCGATCTTTTTCCGAAACCCTTCGACTCTTCGAACTTGTAAGGAGCGGCGGCTTACTGCGTCAATTTTTGCAGCAGAGACTTGCCCTCCACGTCCGTTAGCACCCGGTTGTGGATCAACGTCACGATCAGCTCGTTCAAGACATCCTTTAGTTTGTTGTCGGGTCTGCGCTGAATGTATTGTGTCGCTTGTTCTTCGAGTGTTTTGAGCAGCGGCGATGATTCCCCGTTCAATTCCTGAAGCCATTCTTCCAGCACCATTATGCATTCCGCGTCGAGATTCTTAAATGCAAGGCCCATCCCCAGGCCGGCGGTGGTAAACGATACGGTACCCTCAGTTTCAAACGAGACATTCGCTTTCATAATACGGATTCGAACATCGGCGCCCCTCGGGAATGGATTGATGGTGTCGATGTAGCATCCGCCGCGGGCCAGATCGCTGACCCTTCCGTGCAAACGGGTGTCGCCTTCCATTTGCGCCAGTTGCACCGATGCGCTGAATGGAAATCGAGTGCCCTTGCGGCGTTCTGCTCCGGTCGTGTCGGCGATGGAGACGTTGGTCTTCCGCGAAAGTTTCGGCATTTGTGAATGAGAATCCTCAGGCATCGAAGGGAAGGGTTTGACAGGAGGGGAAAGTCAAACTGCTTACCGCTGAAGCGATCTCTGCTTATAGCCTAACTTTACCGCACGAGAGGAACAAGCACTCGCTTGAGCTCGATGCTGTAACTGCAACAGCGCTTTACTGTTTCCGGCGTGGCAGTTGCCCGGAGGGTGGCGCATCGAGAGAAGAAACAGGTTTCCATTCGAACTGTAAACTGGAAACAATCTTCTCCAGGTGTCCAAGGATTTTCTGGTCGTCCGGAGCTCGCGAACCGCCGGGGTCCGAGCTGACGCCGGCGCGCAGGAAGAACTCGTAGCAGGTTTCGTTGGTAAACCCCGCGTAGTCGCGCTCGAAGAATTCCGTGTCGGCGTCTCCCTCGTCGTTGTCAGCCCAGGCGAACTCGACGCCTTGAATTATTGCGGTGCCAGTGCGGCTGTTCGAATCGCCTATTCGTGAAATCAGGTTTTGCCGGCAAGTGCCGGCGGTCAGGTAACGGTTAACGGCGAACTGTAACGAACCTCCCGCGAACGAGGTGTTTGGATAGGCGTCGTCGGGGACCATGAGGGTCGCAACTAGGATCCCTCCGGGCTCTTCACTTTGCAGTTCCTCCGGGCTGCGAGCGCCGGAATTGTCTTGAGATGCGCCTTCTTTTACATCGCTGAGCTCCACCAAAGCGAAGTTTCGCGGATACCGGAAGGCGACGCCCAAATCCGGATCGGAGAAAGTCGACCACGCGGATTCCCGCGAGGAGGGCTTAGCGAACGTTCCGGGTTGCAGGGGGGGTGCTGTCCCTGCTGGCTTCGGGTTCATCTCTATTTTTGCCGGCAAAGCGGCCTTGCCGGAACACCCCGCCATGCCGGCGCCGGAGATAACCAGTGCAAATATTGCCGCATTCCATCGAATCATCGCCGCCTCCCGAGTGTACTCCTGACCGGGGTTAGGGCAGGAGCATCGCCAATCGTATGTGACTGATTCGCAATGTCTTAAAGAAGTGAAGCATGGCGGGCCGTGGGCCTTGAGACACACCGTGGCCGGGGCTACTCAGCCGACCGTCCGGTTGCGCAGCGCCGAGGGTATACTCTCGGTGTCCGTTTTAAGATGTCAACCGCGAATAATCCCGGAGCCGCCGAGAACGAATATTTCGACATGCTTCGTGTTGCCATCGAGGAAGCGCGGCTGGGGCTGGCCGAGGGGGGCATCCCCATTGGGGCGGCGCTGTTCAATCGCAGTGGCAAGCTGCTGGGGCGGGGACGCAATCGACGGGTGCAGGAGAATGATCCTTCGGTGCACGGCGAGACCGATGCGTTTCGCAAAGCGGGACGGCAACGCAGTTATCGCGACAAAATCATGGTCACTACGCTTGCGCCCTGCTGGTACTGCAGCGGCCTGGTGCGGCAGTTCCATATCGGCACCCTCGTGGTCGGCGAATCCGTGAATTTTCATGGCGGCATTGACTGGCTGCGGGAAAATGGAATCGCAGTGATCGATCTCCATTCGCAGGAATGCATTGAGGCGCTGGCGACTTACATAGCCGCGAATCCCGCCGTGTGGCACGAAGACATTGGCGAAGAGTAGACTGGACTCGCAGCTTTCGGAAGAGGCAGCGTGTCCGACCCTCGCGTCGAATATTCCAAGCAGCTGGAAACCTGTCTTCAGGTTGTAGCCGCCAAAAACCGTCTGCATATTCAGGTTGGCAATTTCAAATTAGCTGTGGTCGCCGGCGGTCTGGTGCTCGCTTGGTTTTGTCTTCATAAGGAGGCTCTGCCTTCGTATGGGCTGGCGGTTCCTGGTCTTTTATATCTGGCGCTGGCGTTTTCACACGAGAAAATTCTGCGTGCGCGGTCGCGGGCGGAATCTGCCGCGGCGTTTTTTCGGCGGGGCATCGCGCGAATCGAAGACCGCTGGGCGGGCATGGGATCAACGGGAGATCGCTTCCGCAATCCCGAACATGTATATGCTGAAGATCTCGACCTTTTCGGTCGCGGCTGCCTGTTTGAGTTACTCTCCACGGCGCGGCTACCGATGGGCGAAAACCAATTGGCGGAATGGTTGTGCGCGCCCTCGTCGAAAGCTTCCATCCTAGAGCGCCAGGGATTGATCGCGGAGTTACGAGAAAAGCTGGACCTGCATCGGGACCTGGCAGTAACGGGCGATGAACTGCGCGCGCGCTTGAATCCGGAATCGCTTGCAGGTTGGGCGGAGGGTAAGCGGGCCATGCCTGGCGCCGCGTCGCGGGTCGCGGCCACCGTTCTGGCGTTGGCGGCAGTTGCGGCGATCCTATTATACTTGGGGACATTCACGTATTGGCCGATTCTGACCATCCTGCTGGTGGAAGTGTTTTTCCGGCGTGCGTTGCGACGCCGCGCGGAGGCGGTGGTCGAGGGGATTTCTTGCAATGCAGAAGGCCTGCTGCTGTTCGCCGATGTCTTGCAGCGGCTGGAACAGGAGACCTTCGTTTCTTCCCGGTTGCGCGAATTCTCTGCAGAACTGAAGCGCGATGGACGGCCCGCTTCGCAAATTATTCGTAAACTCGCGCGCATCGTCTACTGGATCGACGCGCACCACAGCTTGATCGGACATGTTCTCGAGGTGCCGCTGCTGTACACCTTGCAGGTCGCCTTTGCCGCGGAATCCTGGCGGCAACATTACGGCCTTCGAATGCGTGCGAGCGTGGAAATCGTCGGCGAGATCGAAGCATTAATTTCGCTGGCGACTTACTCTTACGAACACCCTACCGATCCCTTCCCGGAATTTACCCACTCCGCGGGGGAAGCATATTTCCATGGCGAAGAGCTTGGGCATCCGCTGATTGCAGCGGCGAAATGCGTGCAAAATTCGGTGCGTCTCGACCAGGACACGCGCGTGCTGCTGGTAAGCGGTTCGAACATGTCCGGGAAGAGCACGCTGCTCCGTGTGGTCGGAATCAACACGGCATTGGCGATGGCGGGGGCTCCAATTCGCGGAAAGTCGCTGCAGTTGACTCCGTTAGCCATCGGCACGCGCATTCACAGCACCGATTCCTTGCAGGAAGGACGATCGACATTTTATACGGAAATCCTGCACATCCGGCGCGTCTTTGATTTGGCGAATGGCAACACAGGAAATGTCAACTTGGCGCAAGAGGCGCGGCATTTGCTGTTCCTGTTCGACGAGTTGCTGGAGGGCACCAACTCCAAAGATCGCCGGATCGGCGCTGAAGGCTTGATCCGCGCACTGTTGCAGCGTCGCGCCATTGGCATGGTGACGACTCACGACCTGGCGCTGACCGAAATCACCGCGGCGCTAGGCAACACCATTCGCAATGTGCACCTCGAGGATCAAGTCGTCGACGGCCAGATGCGCTTTGACTACAAACTGCGCGACGGCGTGGTGACCAAAAGCAACGCCCTAGCCCTCATGCGCCTAATCGGCCTCGAAACGTAACGACCGATCCGCCCATGTCGCAGCATAGACGCTTCTGTCGGTATCGGCCGCCAGGAAGCAGGCTTGTAAACTGTAGCAACCTCGTCTCAGGCCGAGCCACACCCACAATTTCGCGCAGGGTATAGTCGCAAGGATGGGAAGCAATATCCTGCGGCCTCGCTTTTGCTTACGGAATGCCTCACGAGCCTCGAACCTGTCGTGTGCGGCACTGTGCCTGATGATCTTCACTGCCTCGGCTGCACGGGCTGGACAGGTCAAAAAGAACGCTCCCCGCAAGCCAGCTGCGTCGACCTGGAGCAAAACGGATTGTGGCCAAGGCGTCGAGCTGCGGTTGAGCGCATCTGCAGCAAGCCAGGGAAGCCTATTGCTTGCGGAAGTGCGCAGCGAGAAGCCTCTGACCGATGTTGCCGGCACGTGGACCGAAAAACAGGTTCCGATCTGGCCGGCAGACGCGCCAAAGCAAACCCACCGGTGGCGCGCCCTCGTGGGCATTGATCTGGAACTGGCGGCTGGCGATTACCAGTTCGGCGTTTCGGGAAAGTCGGAAACTGGCGAAGCGGTAAGTTGTGCGACGAGCATCGCTGTTAAGGCCGGGAGATTCGCAACCGAGCGCTTAAAAGTTGCGCCAAATTTTGTGGAACCGAATCCGGATCAACTCGCCAAAGTCGAACAGGACCGCAAGAAGCTACGAACGATCTTTGCTACGGTGACGCCAGAAAAATTGTGGACTGGGCGATTTCGCGTTCCGCTGGATGGTGTGAAGACCGGAGGAAATTTCGGCCACCGCCGTATATTGAATGGAACCGCCAGTTCGCCGCACACCGGCGTAGATTTTCCTTCCCCAACAGGGACGCCGGTGCATGCGGCCCAGCGCGGCCGCGTGGTGCTGGCCGAACCGCTATATTTCTCGGGCAACACGGTTCTGGTCGATCATGGTTTGGGGGTGTATACGCTGTACGGCCATTTCTCGGAGATCGATGCAAAGGCTGGCGACATGGTGGAGACTGGAACGGTTCTTGGGAAAGTTGGCGCGACCGGTCGCGCTACTGGGCCGCACTTGCACTGGGGATTGACGGTGGACCAGGCGCGGGTGAATGCCTTGGCGATTGTGGGCAAAGACTGAGTCGGAAGTAACGTGAGCAATGCTGCGCGTTCCCAGAACCGGCCAAACGCGCATCAAACAGCGGGCGGCATGGCGGCGCTATCAAGGCGCGCTGGCGAAGCACCTCTGCGAAAAAGACGCACACTACTCCGCAGGGAAAGCCCACCGCGTGGCGGATTCCACGAAGTTTGCAGCGTGCTCGTCTTGGCCGAAAGCACGCCGGGGTTCTACGCGGAAGATGGAACCTCCAGACGATTCGAGCAAGGGCAGAAGATTGCCGCCGTACTTACGATCGTAAATCTCACTCATCTGCCTCCAGACGGCACGATCTGAGATTTCGCGCGCGCTGCCCTCAACAATGACGGCTTCGTCGGCTTTCTCGGTGGCGATTACACAGTGAGGATCCGCGGCGATGTTTTTCGCTTTTCGTGTACGCGGGCCGGTGCTGAACCAGAACGAGCTATCCCACCAGATGCCCCAAACTACCATGAGATGAGGCTGAGTCTCCGGGCGCACCGTGGAGATCCAATAGTTGTGAGATTTTTCCAGGCGCTCCTGTGCCCAAACCCACGGCTTAAGGCCCGAAGTGGCATCCGGTGGATTCTGCAAGGCGTCAGGCCAATACGGCCGGCTCGCCTTTGGTTCGCTCATCGCGCGGTCCTTCGAAAGCGGATCTGTACATCCTAACAAATTTCGACGGTGCAGCTAATGTCCGGATCGATTGTGAGTGCGCGTCCAGGCTATCGCGCGTTTCTTAGCGTTGCGGCCGCCGACTGTGGCAGGCGCGGTTCGCCGCGGCGCTAAACTAACGCAAGATCCCATGGCCCAAACACTTTGCGATCTGGGATTAGGAAACGAACGCGCAGCCAATGCGATAGGCGCCCTGCTTGGTCTGCACCGACCACACCGGTTTCAGACTGACGCGCACCGGCGGAAGAATCGGCACGTGCAGAATGGCGAGAATGCTGTCCGGGAGACTTTCCTGTTTGTCGAGCTCGATGGCCACACCGCCAAAACCGAGATCGATGACGCGAGCGCGCCGCGAATTTTGTTCTCCGAGCATGGCGTACGCGTTGGTGCCGGTCATGGAGACCCGTTCCGCCTTGCGCTGCATGGCGTACACGTGCTGAGAAGTCGGTGAAGCCACCGGTTCCGTTTGCTTGGACGAAATTTCCGTGGCGCCAGCGGACGCGGCGGCAGCCATTGCCGACTCGTCTTTTTCTGGCGGGCGTCGAGTCTCGATGGAAATAGGCTTTTGTGGCGCGTCACTCCGCTCGGTTTCAGGGACGGGCGCAGGCTTCTGCGGCTCAACCGGGGCGGTTGGCTTTGCTGGCCGTAAGGCTGGCGCAGGAGCGGTTGCTGGACCGGCGGCTGTCGCTGGTCCGTCGCCCAACTTACGATGATTGGCGTGCTTCAGCCGATACAATCGTTCGTCAGCCACGCGAATCAATTGGTCGGCTTGCTCGCCATCTTGCGGGAACGTCGCGACCCCTTGATCCATGGTGACCGTGACGCTGAGCGGAAGGGATTGCAGCGTTTCTCCAAAGACGGTTTCGATACGGTGGCTGAGACCCAACGCCTGTTCGGCGTCGGTTTGCGGCAGCAGCACGGCAAACTCATCGCCACCGATGCGAAAAGCGGAGTCCGACGTACGCAATGCTTTCTTTAGCGTGGTCGCGGCGGCGCGCAAGACCTGGTCCCCGCTCGGATGCCCATGCTTATCGTTGACTTCCTTAAATCGATGGAGATCCAGCATCACCAGGCCCAACGGCAAACCATAGCGGCGTGCCCGGTTCAGTTCTTTTTCAAATGCTTCCCCAAACAGTCGGCGATTGTAGAGGCCCGTAAGCGGATCGGTAACCGCGTTGACCTGCAGAATTTTCAACTCGTCGTATTCGAGAATGATAGGAACGCGAAACAGTCCTGCGGAGGTCAGTACATCCATAAGCGCGGTCTTCAGCGCCACTTGACGCCCGAGATGGTCGGCGAGTTCACGGCGACGCGTGAGCGTCTCGTCCCACAACTGGATGCACTGGCTTTCGCGCAGATCCAAATGTGTGATGGCGCGGATATACCGCTGTAAGAATTGTCCGCGTGCGGAAACCTCTAAGCCGTCTAACGTATCGGCTAAGAGCTCGAGGTACGAATCCTCGATCGGCAAACGGGGGGGTGCGCCGCCAGGGTTGGGCATACGAGATAGACACCTAGACTGCCTATCCCCGCGGGTAGGGGAGTGAATCCAGTAGCTTTGTATACTGGGAGCAAGTTTGAGTCCATCCGTATTTCGGAGTACGAAAGCAGCTAGCGAAGGGGATCGTCACCGAGATTGCTAACAGAATGAAACCACGTCGGATAGAAGGTAGGCTTTACACAATTGAAGTTTCCAGCCCCGGGTCGGGCCGTTCCATCGGCCTATCCTGACCGTCGGTGTCAGGAAACGGTATAAATTTACTCAAGTGGGCGGAGAAATTCCAACCCGAATAGGCGCATATCCCCTACAGCCTCTTGCCGGAGAACCCGAGCCGCAATGGGTGGGGTCTCATTGGGCACCAGGCTCGAAGTAGTCGGAGACGGTGCGGGCACCGTCAGGTGAATGACTTGATCGACCCTCAGAAAATGAGTGGAAGTGATAAACGCGCCTGCGGAGCCGATATTTAGTGTTTTGGTCAGCTCGACAAACTCTACGCCCGAGGCATCTGAGCCCCGCAGGAAGATTGGCACTTGCAGTCGGATTCGAGGCGATCGTCGCCTTTGGTTTTGATCCAAGCGCTGACCTTCCTTAACATCTTCCATTATCACGGTGGCCCCATAGTACTAGTGACCCAGTACGAGAATACCAAAGAGTAAGCAGATTCGATGCCAGTTGTGCTTAATCTGTAACTCCCCACAAGCTTATGTTAAATAAGGCTGTTACGCCTCTCAATGGGAGACGTTGGGGAGCTCGAAGGCGTACCAGCGGCCACGAAAGCGACTTGATTTCCTCAATTGTGCAAATGTCATGCTCACGCCCTTGGAACGCTTTTACCATTGACAGTCAGAGAAGCGCTCTGCCACGATGACCTCGCACCCTAAGGGAAAACTTTTTCCCTCCAGTGCGGTGAGCGGGTAAGTTCGAGAAAAGCGCCCGATGAATGAAAGTGTAGTCACATCTCCGGTTGCGGAGTCGCAACTTCCCGAGGATGTTCCTCTCGGGCTGGTTACCCGTCTTCTTGATACGCTCGATAAGTCGCTGCTGGTTGCAGAACGCAGCGGACGAATTTTGATGGTCAACTCTCTTGCCCGTAAGTGCCTGGACTCTTTGCAACCCGGTGAAGTCAGCGGCTTGAATCTCTTTAGCGATCTCTTGGAAGTGGATGCGAAGGGCATTTTCGCGGACATCGAAAGAGGAGAGCATGAAGTGAAGTTGGATCTGGCTCGCGGAGAAAAAAAAGTGCGGGCCCGCATCCAGTGGGTCCCGGAGCCGGATTGGCTGGTGGTCGAATTCGAGCGGCCCACAGAGGTGCAGTCCGCCCCCGATCCAGCGACGCAAATTACCGTCCAGGAGTTGTTACAAGAGCGTGAAATTACCTATCGGAATTTGCTAGCGGCTTATTTGAAATTGCAGGAAGTCAATCGGCAGAAGACCGTATTTCTCGCTTCAGCCGCGCATGAATTAAAGACGCCCCTGGCGGTCATAAAAGGATATTACGACCTTTTGCTTACCAGTTCGTTGGGGCGTTTGTCCGAAAAGCAGCGTGACATTTTAGAAGAGTCCAAAGAAAGCTGCGAAAGGCTCGTGCGCCTGGTCTCGATGTTTCTCAACTATTCGGCGCTCGAAAGCGGAAAGCTGGTTTTGCAGCTTCGCGAAAACGAACTGCGGGACTGCCTGGATGAACTTTCCAAGCGCTGGTCGGAAGCATTCCAGCGCAAAGGCGTGCGACTGGACGCGGCCTTCGATCCTTCGATTCCCAATTTTCGCTTCGATTATCAGAAAGTACAGCAGGCGGCTGCTAATCTTCTGGACAACGCGCTGAAGCACACGCCGTCGGGTGGTAGCGTCACCCTGCGAGCCCTGCCGCACTTTTGGGAGCGCCGTGTTTCCGAGGCGTCGCCATCGCAGGAACGCCGTCGCTTTCGGTTGCCCCGGCCGAATAGCGTGGAAGTTTCAGTTACCGACACCGGCCCAGGTATCGCACCCGAACACCACCAGGAAATTTTCGAGGACTTCGTTCGCGTGGACCGCAACACCACCGGAATGGGCCTGGGTCTGGCGATCGCCAAGCGCTTGGTGCAGGCACACCGCGGCAAAATCTGGGTCGAGAGCGAATCCGCCAACGGAAGCAAGTTTACATTTTTGTTGCCAATGGATCAGACGTAATTCGCACCTAGGATTCTTGATCGCCGGGAAGCATTCAGAGTTGGATGTGCAAAGGGAGAAGTCAATGGCTGTGAAAGAAAAAATTCTTGTCGTGGACGATGAGCCGAGCATCCGCAAGTATCTGCAAACCCTGCTGGAGGTAGACGGCTTCGACGTGGAGACGGTCGGCTCCGGCAAGGAGGTCCTCGCTAAAGTCAGCGACGGCGAGCGTCCCGATCTCATCATCCTGGATGTCTTGATGCCAGAGATGAACGGCATCGACACGCTGAAGGAACTCCTGCAGCTTGATCGCAGCCTGAACATCATCATGCTGAGCTGCTCGAATGAGGTCGGCACGGTGGTTGAAGCCATCCGCATCGGCGCGCACGACTATTTGACCAAGCCCTTCGAGAAAAGCGATCTCGATGCAGCCATGCTCAAGTCGCGTCAAAAAAAGAATATGACGCAAGAGAATCAGGCGCTTCGCGATTATTGTGACCAGGTGACCGAGGATCTGAGTTTCCTCGCAGCCAGCCCGCAAATGGTCCGCATCCGCCAGCAGATTTTGCAGATTGCCCCGGTCGACGTGCCGGTGTTTATCTGCGGCGAGAGCGGCGTCGGAAAAGAAGTCGTGGCCCGCATGATCCACCTCCGTTCGAAACGCCGCAACCAGGCTTTCATCAAGGTCAACTGCGCAGCGTTGCCCGGCGAACTGCTGGAATCCGAGTTGTTTGGCTTCGAGCAAGGCGCCTTTACCGGAGCAGTCCGCGCCAAGCCCGGCAAATTTGAATTGGCCAACAAAGGCACCATCTTCCTCGATGAAATCGCGGAAATGAGCACCCACCTCCAGGCGAAACTCCTGCACGTGCTGCAAGATCATCAGTATTCACGGCTCGGCGGTCGTCACATGGTCGAAACCGACGTGCGCGTCCTGGCCGCAACCAACGTAGACGTCCAAGACGCCATGAAAACCGGACGCTTCCGCGAAGACCTATACTACCGGCTTAACGTTCTATCCATCCTCGTTCCGCCGCTCCGCGAGCGGGCCACCGAAATCCCCCTGCTGTTCCGCCACTTCCTCGACAAATACAGCGAGAAATTCGGAAAGCCGGCCACCAACCCTTCCAAGCATCTTCTGGACGCCGCCGCAAACTATCCGTGGCCCGGCAATTTGCGCGAGTTGGAAAACTTTGTGAAGCGCTACGTGATCCTCGAGGATGACGAGGGCAGCCTCAGAGAACTGATTGAAATGTCCTCGGCTCGTCAGCGCACCTCTCCTCGCCAAGAGTCGACCATCCCTCGCGAGCAGGGCCTGAAAGCCCTGGTTCGCGGTTTGAAAGACGAAGCCGAAATGGAAGCCATAGCCGATGCGCTGGAAAAGACGCGTTGGTGCCGCAAAGACGCCGCCAAGATGCTAGGCATAAGCTACAAAGCCCTGCTCTACAAAATGCGCCAGTTCAACCTGGACACCCCGCGCACGCGACGCTCGTCCGCTACCGCCCCTGCGGTCGAAGAACCAGCACCGGTCGGCGCGGCACGTGAAGACTAGTCAACTCTAGGCCATTGTCGGATCTGCCCTGCAGTCAGCAGCGCCGCACGTGCGTTTCATGCTATGCGGAGGTCGGTCAAGGCTAGCCGAGCCCGAAATTTTTCCGTAGCGTGAAACAAGTGTTTCCTGTATTGTCACCCGAACCGGAAATCCTAAAGACTCGGTCGAGCCGCTCTGCGCGACCCGCCGAGGAACCTCGCGAGTCCTGGACGGCGGCGGTTTCCCCAGGTTCGCAGGGATCCAGGTTAGGCAAGAGCACTCGAAAAATTGGCGAAAGGGGCGCGGTGCGTAGCCAGCGGCCGCGAGCAGAGTGGAGGATGAGCATAATGACGGAACGTCGCACTGCTCGACGCTATGATTTGTCGCTGCCCGTGATCATTCGAGTCCCGGCCGAACGCGTACCCGATACCCAAAAAGGTAAGACCCGCGACATCTCCACCCGCGGTCTGTACTTCATCCTGGATCAGGATCTTGAGGCGGGCTCCGAACTCGACATCACCTTGACCCTTCCTGCCGAGATCACCCGTGGCTCCGAGGTCTTCGTGCGCGCCCAAGGCAAAGTGATCCGCGTCGAGCGCCGCATGGAAGATGGTAGCGCCAGGATGGGGGTAGCCGCGGTGATCGAGCGCTACGATATCATTCGCGGCGAGCACGGTAAGGCGTAAAGCCCGCGTTCCATTTTGAGACGCAGCCTTCTCTTCGGAATTGGTTGAAGCACTGCGCATCGGTACTGGGCCTATCTGAAATCACGCGGCCCGGAACAAACACGGCAACACTTTGCCGTTTAGCGAGATATTTTTCCGTCCGCCCTCGACCCGCCTACACACTTTCCTGCTGACCGGCACTTTAGTTCTATAACTGTACCAACGGCCAGTAACTTCCAACCTCCGTGTGAGTTAACAATCTAATCGTGGCTTCCGCGGACTTCGGTTGCAGCTGACCGGCCCCGTTACCCTTTGGTTCCATGTGTGCAAGTACCAGTCACAAGAACGGAAGCCTTAACGGGGGAAATCGGAAGATGCCTGTATCAGGTGTAGCCAGCGCTAGAGTAGGTCCGAAGGCCTGCATCGTGCCGTCCGAAGACATCATCTTCGGTCATTCGGCAGCCATGCAGCCCATTCGGCAGATGGTGAGCAAGATTCTTGGTACCGACTTGCCGATCCTGATCCAGGGGGAGAATGGCACTGGGAAGGGTCTGCTGGCCCAATATATCCATTCACAATCGAAATTCGCCGCCGGCTCCTGCGTCAAGGTCAATTGCGCGGCGATTCCGGGAGCCCTGTTGGAAAGCGAACTCTTCGGCTACGAGAAAGGCGCCTTCACCGACGCCCATACATCAAAGCCGGGCTATGTGGAGATGGCCGATAACGGCACTCTATTTCTTGACGAAATCTCCGACCTCGGCCTGGGTCTGCAGGCGAAGACGTTGCAGCTTTTGCAGGACCGGCAATACAGCCGTATCGGCGACACCCGGGAACGAACCGTCAACACCCGGATCATTTGCGCCAACAATCGCAAGTTGGAGGACGAGATCGCGGCGGGACGTTTCCGCCAAGACCTCTTTTACCGGATTAACGTGGTGACCATCAATCTACCTCCGTTGCGCGAACGCCGCGAAGACATCCCGGCACTGGCGAATTACTTTCTGCAGCACTTGAACGCGCGGTTCGAGCGCGAGGCCCCGCCCTTTTCCGACGATGCCATCGACTCACTCATGCACAAGGAATGGCGAGGCAATATACGCGAGCTGGAAAACGTGGTGGCCCGTTACGCGATCATGGGCGCCCTCGATACCGTTTCCACAGACAACAGCTTGAAGCGGCCATCGACGGCCATGAAGTTTTCTGTAGACGGGACGGTTTCACTGAAGCACATTGCCAAGCAGGCCGTCCGTGAAATGGAGAGCAGTGTGATCCTCCAGGTCCTGCGGGAAAACAAGTGGAATCGCCGCAAGGCCGCGAACGTTTTGAACATCAGCTATCGGGCTCTCATTTACAAGATTCAAGAGGCAGGCCTGGCACAAAAGCACCATCGGAAGAGCAATGCGCTGCGGGTCGCACCGGCTCAGAGCATGTCCTTGCCTGAATTGTAGCCCGAACAATGGATGGATATGATGATTACCCGGGCCATGTTTCCTCTGAAGGCTTTTCCGCATCAAACTAAAGGCGTTAGTGCACTCGCGTTAGTACGGGTTTGTGAAAGGCTTTTCCGTCGCGTGCAGTGGCGGTACAGCACTGGGCCATTCGAGCTGGCACGATGTCGCGGCCAACATACTGATTACGTGAGTCTTGGGTACGGAATTGGTTCTTCGCCCGGAAATTGACGCTGTGGTAAGAAACTTGCTCGGTTGTTAGTTGGATACGCCTGCGCAGTTTGCACGTCGCAACCCCCGGGAGGAACGGTTTGTACACGGCCTTTTACCAGTTGAAAGAAGAACCGTTTCGGCTGACGCCTGACCCCAGGTTTCTTCATCTGGCTGACCCTCACCGCACTGCTCTCAAAGTACTCCTCCAGGGCGTGCTCCAGCGCAAGGGCTTCACCGTAGTCGCCGGGCCGGTCGGCACCGGTAAGACCACCCTGCTGCACACCGCCCTGCAAATCCTCACCGAAAAATCGGAAGGCCGTGGACGACTCGTTTCCGCGTTCCTGGTGAACCCCACCCTCGCCCCGGCAGAGCTCTTGGAAGCGGTACTCGACGAATACGAAATCACCTGCACCGCCACCAGCAAGCCGCGACGCCTTGCGGCCCTTCACCAGATGCTGTTCCAGACGCAGCAGCAGGGTGGCACAGCGATTCTGCTGATCGACGAAGCTCACTTGATGAGCGTGGAATTGCTCGAGGAAATCCGCCTCCTGGGCAACACCGACACCTACCAGGAAAAGCTCCTGCAAATCGTTCTGTGCGGCCAGCCAGAATTGTTCGCCGTCCTGCAGCGTCCGGAGCTGCAGGCCCTGCAGCAAAGAATCGCCAGTACTTGTCTATTGCGCCCGCTGAGCCTGCCCGAAACCCGCGCCTACATGGCCGAGCGCATGCATGCCGCCGGTTTGCGCGGCTCCAGCCCCTTCACCGGCACCGCAGTCGAGGTTATCCATAAGCTCACCACCGGCGTCCCCCGCCTCATCAATCTCTTGTCCGACGCTTGCCTCACCTGCGGTTTCGAACTAAAGCGCAAGCAAATCGACCAGTTCCTGGTGGAGCAGGCCTCCCAAGACGTTCTAGGCCTGGCAAAAGAGCCGTTTACGCCCGGCGGCCTCGGTGCAGGCGCGAATGGCAAAAAGGAAGAATCCCCAAGCCGAGTCGAAGAAAAAGCAGTCCGCCCGCCATCCTGGCCACCAGAAGCCCCCCTGCAAGCCCGGGCAGCTACTGCCGCGGAAGCCCCGGTTACCCTGGGTATTTCGTCGAACTTTTCTTCCTCCGCAACCGCAACGGTTGTAGGCGAAGAGCGCCGCGGAATGAAGCCATCGCCCCGCGACGGAAACTGGACCCGCTCCACCTTCGACACCCTGATCGATGCCCTAAAGCAAGGCCGCGCCGTAGCCCGCAACTAAGCAGCAAAGACACCCTTGTCGGCGCAGGTGTCAGCTAAGGCACAACTTATCCGGCTGACGCAGATCGCTTCCGCAACCACGCCCAGGATCAATTTCTTACCCGATCGGTTCAGTAATTTCGCAAGCCGCGATCTGTCTCTAGGCGGGGACTTCTGCAACATCCCCAACCGAAAAGTAAGTACAGTCCGGATGCTGAAACACCAGCGCACTAACGCTAGCCTCCGGATCCATCATCATCCCCTCGGTAAGCTCCACGCCAATTTCTTCTGGCCGCAAAAGCTTCCATAGCGGTGCCTGATCGTCCAAATCCGGGCAAGCAGGATACCCAAAGCTGTAACGCTTCCCCCGATAGCGCGAAGTAAATCGCTGCGCCATGGTCATTTCCGGTGGATCAGGAAATCCCCAATCCTCCCGAATGCGCCGGTGCAGCCACTCCGCGCAAGCCTCCGCAGTCTCAATCGCCAAAGCCTGCAAAGCGTGCGACGTCAAATAGTAGCCCTCATTCTTAGCCTTTTCCGATCGCTCGCGAACCCCCTCGCCCGCGCTAACGACAAACAAAGCCAGGTGATCCCGCTTCCCCTGTTTCGGCGCGAGCACGTAGTCGCTCAAACAAAGGAAATCCCCTCCAAGCTGCCGCTTAAACCGAAACGTATGCAGCGGTTCCGAGGCACCGGGCGCAAACAAATGCAAAGCATTCCCTTCCGGCTCGGCCTCAAAAAATTGCCACACAGCCCGCACTTTCATAAACGTAGCTGCTTCGCTCTTAACCTGTTCCATGCTCTCGAAGAGTTCTAGCGCCTTAGGATCACGCTGCGCCAACCGCTTCTCGAAATCACCCTTGAATCCCAAGTGCCGCCCAAACAACATGAACGGATTGATGTAACTCCATACCTCGCGCAAGTCCGGCACCAGCCGCACCTTGCGATCCAGAGTTGCCACACTAGGAATCGGCAAGTCTGCACGAACCTTCGGCGACCGCGCCACCTCTGGGAATTCCGCAACCCGCACGGTAGTTGAAACCTCGAATCCATTTCCCGACGAAGTGTGCGCCCGCACCACCCCCTCGCGCGTCGCCGGGTCCATCAATTCGTTCATCAGCCGCAACCCGGTCATCGCATCCTTGGCATAGCACACCGCTTTCCCGTAACTGGGCGCGATTTTCTGCTGCGTGAATTTCGCCGACAGCGCCGCCCCGCCTACCAGCAGCGGGATAATCACCCCGGCTTCACGCAAGTCGCTGGCGGTAATCACCATCTGCTGCGCGCTCTTCACCAGCAAACCAGAAAGCCCAATCGCGTCCGGCTTATGCTGGTGATAAGCCCGAATCAAGTCATCCGGGGGAACCTTAATTCCCAAATTCACAACGTCGTACCCATTGTTCTTCAAAATAATTTCAACAAGGTTTTTGCCGATGTCGTGAACGTCGCCCTTCACAGTAGCCAGCACCACCTTGCCCCGCTTCGCGGTGTCCGCCTTCTCCATGAATTGCTCGAGGTGGCTAACACCAGCTTTCATCGCCTCAGCCGACTGCAAAACCTCCGCCACAATTAATTCGTTGGCATTGAACAGCCGTCCAACCTCTGCCATTCCAGCCATCAGCGGTCCATTCACGATGTCCAGCGGCGAAGCTCCCTCGGCCCGCTTGCGGTCAAGGTCGTCAATCAACCCATCGCGGGTCCCTTCAATAATGTAGTTGGCCAGCCGCTGATTCAGCGGCAAATCCGCCGCCCGCGTTTTCTCCTTCTTGGTAGCGTGGCGAAAGTGTTCGGCAATCGCCGCAATATGGAATTGGTTGACCGCAGCGCGCTGCTGTTGGGGTTGTTCGCGCCAGTCCGCAGGAACATTCCGCAGCAGTGACGCGTTCGAATGATCCGCCGGAACATTTGTCGGCGGATGCGAGAACAACAAATCCTCCGCTAATTTCCGTTCATGCTCGGGAATCGACGCAAACCGCTCAATCTTCTCGGTGTTCACGATGGCCAGGTCCAACCCCGCCTTCGTGCAGTAATACAGAAAGACCGAGTTCACCACTTCCCGCGCGCCCGCCGGCAACCCGAACGAAACGTTCGAAATTCCCAGAATCGTCCGCGAATCGGGCAAAGCCTGCTTGATCAGCCGGATTCCCTCCATGGTCTCAACCGCCCCGCCGATATAGTTTTCGTCCCCAGTAGCGCAAGGAAACACCAGCGGATCGAAAATAATATCTTCCGGCGCTAACCCATATTTTTCCGTCAGCAATTGGTAGCTGCGCTGAGCAATCGCCAGCTTCCGTTCCCGCGTAAACGCCTGAGCCTGCAAGGGATCTTCGTCGATGCACCCGACCACCACCGCGGCGCCGAAGTCGTGCGCGATGGGCACCACCCGTTCGAACTTTTCTTCGCCATCCTCCAAGTTGATCGAGTTGATGATCGCCTTGCCCTGGCTGTAGGTAAGCGCCTGCGCAATCGCCACCGGATCGGTGGTATCGATCATCACCGGCGCCTTCACCTTGCGAATCAATTTCTCGTAGAACGGCGGAATGTCGTTCTTTTCGTCGCGATCCGTACTCTGCAGGCAAACGTCCACCACTTGCGCCCCGCCGCGCACCTGCCGCCGTGCAATCTCGCTAGCCTCTTCCCACTTCTCCTCAGCCACCAAATTCTTAAACAGCCTCGACCCAATCACATTGGTTCGTTCGCCCACCAGCAATGGCCGCGTGCTGTCATCCGATTCAATGGTCTCAATCCCCGAATAAATCGCCCGATGCGCCTCCACAGGCCGCAGCCGAGGCTTTTTACCCTCCACCATCTGCGCGATGGCTCGAATGTGCTGCTCGGTCGTTCCGCAGCATCCGCCAACAATGTTTAACCACCCGTGATCCACAAACTTCTCAAGCTGCGCCGCCAAAGACGTGGGCGTCTCCAGATATTTACCCTCTTCATCTGGCAATCCGGCATTCGGATAACACGAAACAAACTCGCCGGTAAGCTGGCTCAAAGTCCGAATATGGTCGGTCATGAACTCCGGCCCGGTAGCGCAATTCATCCCAAACGCCAGCGGCTTGGCATACCGCAGCGACGCCCACATCGCCTCAATCGTCTGCCCAGCCAGCATCGAGCCCATGGCCTCGATGGTCACCGAAATAATCACCGGCACCTGTGCCCCAATCTCCTTCGACAAATTCTGAATCGCCAGCAGCGCCGCTTTGATATTCCGCGTATCCTGCGCGGTCTCCACCATCAGCAAATCCGACCCGCCCTCGATCAACCCCTTAGCCTGCACGTAATATGCTTCACGCAACTCCTCGAAGGTCACGCCACCGGTAACGGTAATGGCCTTGGTGGTAGGCCCCATGGACCCAGCCACGAATCGCGGCCTAGCCGACGTGCTAGCCTCATCCGCAGCCTGCCGCGCCAACTCCGCCGCCCTCCGGCTCAATTCGTAAGCGTCCGCCCCCAGCCCATACTCCGCCAAAACAATCGAAGCCGACCCAAACGTATTGGTCTCAACGATGTCCGATCCGGCAGCAAAATATTTCCGGTGAATATCCAGCACCACATCCGGCCGAGTCCGCACCAGGTTCTCGTTACACCCCTCAAGCGCAGCTCCGCCAAAGTCCTCCGCGGTCAGTTCTCGTTGCTGCAGCATGGTGCCCATTGCCCCGTCCAGCACCAAAATGCGTTGGTTCAACAACTCCCGCAGGGCTTTCGCAGACTCGTTCAGATTACCCATCCGCTCGAACGTAACTCCTTATCGGACTTCCTGATGAATGGGGACAACAGAGAAGGCCGGACTTTGCTACACCTCTATTTTACGCAGGTTACCCACCAGAATCGAACCAGCTTGCACTAAAGGGTTGTTTTCCCGCCGCGAACGGTCGATAGCGCCCTCCAACCCGGCCCGGGCGCACCCCCCAGCCCGGCGGCGTTTCTCCCTGGAATCCAAGATCAATTCTTCAACCGCCAGTCCAACTCCCTGCAAACTCGCAGCAACACCCCACCCAAAAGCGCCCTAGCCGTCACGTAACAATTCGAGAACACGCATCGGGAATGGCCCTTGCCCGCCTGTACAGTTTTCTCTAGTCTGGAAATACAGTGGCTACGAAACGCGCTACCACCAAACTATCGGTCTGCATCCTCTCGCCGCACCCGCTGGTGCTGAGCGAGTTCGAACGGTTGCTTTCCAAGCCCCAATTCAAAGTGTGCGTTAAGCATCTGGAATCGGTCCTGGCACCTGACCTCCGCACCTTGGAACCGCCGCAAGCGCAAGTTTACGTCATCGACGCCCACGCAGCCCGGCCGGCCACGGGCGCTCTGCTGGCAAATATCCTCGAGCGCTATCCCGAAGCCCGCTTGATCGTCGTAGGCGAGCAACTCACCGACGCCAACAGCTATTCATTGCTACGCCTGGGCGTAAAAGGCTTGCTGACCTACGTAGAAGCCCGAGAGCAACTAATCCGCGCACTGCCGCTGGTAGCCGTAGGAGGTTTTTGGGTCCCCCGCTCCGTCCTGTCAGGCTTCGTAGACTCCATCCTGACCGGCCAGGGCCGCCGTCTGAAAACCGACGCAGTAACGAACCTAAGTCGCCGCGAACAAGAGGTCCTGGACTCATTGCTCGAAAACCTCTCCAACAAAGAGATCGCCAGCAAGCTAAACATCGCCGAGCGCACCGTAAAATTCCACGTCTCCAACCTGCTAAGTAAATTCGGAGTCCGCCGGCGCGCCGACCTGATCCTGCTGACCTTCCAGCGCCGCATGGCCCAACCCTAAGACGCGCAATTCGAAATCCTGGACGCATTGGTGGCAGCCAAAATCCGAGCACCCTTTGTGCCCGGCCAATCATTCTCAATCCGAAAAAGTGAACCGCACAATGTACCAGAGCGCCTTGGCCCCATCCTTCCAGGTGATCTTTTTCCCCTCTTCATAGGTGCGGCCCGCATAGGAAATCGGCACTTCGTAAATCCGCCAATTGTGCTTAGCGATCTTCGCGGTAACTTCCGGCTCAAACCCAAACCGGTCCGACCGTAACTGAATCCCCTGCAAGACTTCCTTGCGAAATACCTTGTAGCAAGTCTCCATGTCCGTAAGCTTCAGATTGGTAAAAATATCTGAAAGCAAGGTCAGCGTTTTGTTGGCGACATAGTGCCAGAAATAGTGCACTCGCTGCGGCCCGCCCAGAAACCGGGATCCGTAAACCACATCCGCCCGACCATCCAAAATCGGCTCCAGCAACTTTCCGTAGTCCCGCGGGTCGTATTCCAGGTCGGCATCCTGCACCAAGACGACGTCACCGGTAACCTGCGCAAACCCGCGCCGCAAAGCCGCACCCTTCCCCTGATTCTGCGCCTGAAAGAAAAACCGCAAATCGCGCAGCATAATAGGGTCAGTCCCGTCCTGAGCAGGTGCGGTTTCTTCGCCGCGGGCCTGCCGCGCAGCCATGCTCTCCAAGATTTGCTTGGTCCCATCTGTTGAGCAATCGTCGACGACAATCACTTCCTTGCGGGGGTCGGTGTCCAGCACGCGCCGCAAGATCTCATCGATCGTGTTATTTTCGTTGTAAACCGGAATCACAATCGAGACTTTCGGATCAATCAGCGCAGAAGGGCTATATCGTTGACGGGCCATCGGTAACGGCGATTGTAGCGGCCACTCGGTATCCAGTAAAGGAGATGACATTTCTTTTTTTCTCATGCCGTGAGTTGCATCGATTTCCGAAGCAGCTATGATAAGCGTGTAGCAGATCGGAATGACCCAAGATTCGGGCTATTGCCCATCCGTGTATATCCAGTGATCTCTGTATTGCGGGCCCGCTTTCACGGTTGCCGAGAAGATGACTACGTTTCACATCGAACAATTTGGCTGCCGGGCCACCCAGGCCGATGCCGCCGCGCTCGAGCGTCAATTGCTCAGCCGCGGCTGCTTCGCGTCAGCCAGCCAAGCCACGGCCGACGTCGTCGTCGTAAACACCTGCACCGTTACCGCCGCCGCCGACTCCCAAGCCCGCGACGCCATCCGCAAAATCCACGCTCGCAACCCTTCCGCCAAGGTCATCGTCACCGGCTGCTACGCCCAACGCGCGCCCGAAGAAATCGCCGTGCTGCCCGGTGTCGCGTGGGTCGTGGGCAATTCGCACAAACCGCAAATCCCTGACTTGGCGGCAAACCTGGGGCTGGGCAAAAGCCTTTCCGCGCAAGGAAGTTTCGTGCCTGCTGAAAAGCTCTTCCTTCCTGGGTATCGCGACGGCGAATCGAGCTGTGGGGAAAGTGAATCCAGCCACGACGCAGCCGACACGCTCGCTCTCAGCCGCGCACCGGCGAAGATCCTTACCGGCGACATTTTCGCGCAAACCACTTTTCTGTCTGCACCGATTCTTGGTGGAGAAGCGAATCACACGCGCCCAACGCTGAAAATTCAGGATGGCTGCAACAACCGCTGTTCGTTCTGCGTGATACCGTTCGTCCGTGGAAAAAGCCGCAGCCTTCCTCCGCAGGAAGTCATCGAAGAAATCCGCCGCTTAAGCGAATCGGGCTATCGTGAAATTGTGCTCAGCGGCATCAACCTCGGTACCTACGGTCGCGATCTTACGCCACGCGTCGAATTCGAAGATCTTCTTCGGCGCATTCTCGACGAAACCAGAATCGAGCGCATTCGTATCAGTTCCGTCGAGCCGCTGGATGTGACCCAGGATCTGGTCGCACTGTTCGCTTCCGCCACTCGCTTCGCTCAGCACTTCCACATGCCGCTGCAGTCCGGCTCCGACCGCATCCTGGCTGCGATGCATCGGTGGTACCGCGCCGAACATTACGCTCGCCGCGTCGAACTCATCCGCGGGCATCTCCCTAATGCCGCCATCGGCGCCGACGTGATCGCCGGCTTTCCCGGCGAAACCGAAGCAGACCACGCCGCCACCGTCTTGTTCATCGAACAATTGCCGTTCACTTATCTCCACGTTTTCTCGTTCTCGAAACGCCCCGGAACTCGCGCCGCTGGGCTTGCCAACGAAGTTCCCGCCGCCGTAATTCATCGCCGCGCCCGCGAACTCCGTTCGTTAGGCGAGCAAAAATCCGCTGCATTTCTTCGCACCCAGGCAGACAGAACGCTCGAGGTTCTCACGTTGCGCCACACGCCGCGCGCGGCTGGTCGTGAAAGTGCTTCGGTCCAGGCTCACGAAGCGACGCAAACCACTTGGACGCCGGCCATCTCCAGCAACTATCTTCAAGTCCGCTTGTCCGGACCATGGCTGCCAAACCGGATGATGCAAGCGCTCGTGGTCTCGATAGGTTCGACTCATCTGGATGCACAACCGGAACCTTCTAAAGTTTTAGCCGTTTAGCGCGCGGCGTGAGGGTGAGAAGCTTTCTCTATGCTCGTTCTTGGAATTGCCAGCTTGGACCAGGATTCCGCCGTCGCGCTGCTCGATGAAAAATCGATCCTGGGCGCTATCGAGGAAGAAAAGCTGGATCGCTCGCTAGGCTCGGACAATGTCCCTAACTTGGCAATGGCGCGAGTTCTGGAGCAGCACGGTGTCCGGCCAGCCGATCTGGCCGTTGCTGCATTGGCGGACCTCCCGCAGCAAGCGCGACTTCGCGAATCGGGCTTGGGCTCGAAATTTTCCGCCAGCCGTAAACGCCACCGCTCCGCTCGCGATCTTCGCAAATCCACTGTGATTCCGCAGCTTCGCGAGCATCTCGATCGCGGCATCAAGCTGATCCCATATGAGCACCACCTGTGCCATGCGGCCAGCGCCTTCTATACGTCCGACTTCGATCGCGCTTTGATTCTGACGCTCGACGGCGGAGCAGCAGGCCGCTGCGGCCAGATCTCTTTGGGCGAAAAAGACGAAATCCGTCCGCTGCGCACCATGCAATTCCCCGATTGCCTGGGCTGGTTTTACTCGCGCATCACCGCGCTGCTCGGACTTCGACCGAATTATGACGAGCACAAAGTGCAGTGGCTCGGCCGACAAGGCCAGCCCGAATATCTTCCCGTGTTCCGCAAACTTTTCCGGACCGACGCTAACGGCCTGCCGGTTCTAGACAGCCGATACTTCGCCGCCGGCCCCGACGGGCGCGGCACGTTTTCACCGCAGTTTTACCGCGAGCTGAAGATTCACAAGGACAAGTTTCGAGACGATCCAGCCGTTTGCGCGGCGTTGGCCCGCAGTGCCCAACTGTTTCTGGAAGAATCGGTTCTGGAGATTGCCCATCATTTCCAGGCGCAAACGGGAACCGATTCGTTGTGCCTGGCAGGCGGCGTTTTTCTGAACGTTCTGCTGGTTCGTGCGCTGGAAACGCGCAGCACCTTCGACCACGTCTACGTGCAACCCGTGGCTGGCAACGCGGGTACGGCTCTCGGCGCCGCCTTTCTCGCCCGCAAGAAACTCTCCGGAAAATCTGGCCGCGCCCCGATGACTACGCTCGCTCTCGGCCCTGGACTCGGCTCGCAGGAAATCAAAGCGGTCCTCGATAACTGCAAGATCATCTACAAATATCTTTCCGGCGAAGAGCAACTGATCGGCGAAAGCGTGAAACTGCTGCAACGCGACAAAATCGTAGCGTGGTGCCAGGGCCGCACCGAATTCGGCCACCGGGCGTTAGGCAACCGCAGCATCCTGGCGTCGCCGTTTTCCGAATACGTCATCGACAACGTGAACCAATACATCAAGCACCGCGCCGATTTCCACCCCTTCGCGCTCTCCGTTCCCGCCGAGCGCGCCTCGGAATTTTTTGATTGCTCCCCCAACTGCCGCTTCATGGCTTCGCTAGGCAAGTTGAAAAATCAAGTCCCGGGGCTGGAGCAATTTGCCTTTAACGGCCGCGAAGTGCGAGTCCATACCGTCGACAAAGACTCCAACCCAGGTTTCTGGCGCCTGCTCCACAAATTCGGCGAAACCGCCCCAGCCCCGGTCCTGGTGAACACATCGTTCAACCTGTTCGGTGAACCGCTGGTCTCGGACCCGCGCGAGGCTGTCCGCAGCTTCTATTGCTCGGGCATCGACGCGCTCGCGCTCGGCTCGTTCCTGGTCGTCAAGTAGGTATGGGCCGAGTATGGCGAAGCTGCTTTGGCATCTGACGGGAGCGAAAAACTGACCAGCGCTGATTCTCTTGCTTATTTGCGCCGCAACTTTGTCGACGTTGGCGCAAAAACGATCCGAACCGCCTGACTTGCTTGTCAGAGCCGCAAGGCGACACGCTGAGCGAGAGTTTCGTGACGTTCTTTTCGCGTCATCCCGAAGCACAGTGTGTAACCTCGTCGCCCAAGGTGAAGAATCGTTAAGAGTGGGAAAACGTTTCGATACTTGGAATCGACACGCGCCCGGACGCCGGGTGCGTACCCGCAACTCCCTCGGCTCCAGGCTGCCTGCTGGGATCGACGGCAGGTTTTAAAGATGAGCGCCCAAATCTGCTGAGCTGCGCGGTGGAAGGTGACGATAAGAGGGCGGTCGTCGCCACGCGCAAAAAGAAGCATGGAAATCCATCGATCGACACACCTGAAGCGACCATTGGGACGATTGGCAGCAAGGCGTTCCGCATTGTCGGGAAGGCAATCCAATGCTTATTGCGCTCGTGATCCATCGGAGTGAATTGTTTACATCGAAAAGAGCTTCGGACCAGCTTGCGCTGCTAGATGGGTAGCAACCGGGTGGACCCAACAGGAATCGAGATTCATTCATGCAAGGCTTGAACTCGAGTGGCGCGGTGGCCGCCGAAGGCGTGAATGGTTCTGGTTCCAGCGACGACCTCGCCCGCGTGTTGAACGCCTCGCGGGATGAAAAATTCCTGGCCGGCTTTCAAGGCGATGCGGTATCCATTGATGATCAGCGTGTAGCAGCCTTGCACGACCATCATGTATTCGTCGTAATCGTGGGCGTGAACGGCGGAATCAGCTGTCTCACGGCAGGTCCAAAAAGCCATCTGACCGCCGTCCACGCCATCGAACACGTAGCCTTCGACGCCTGGCGTGGCTTGGCTAGTGGTAGCAACTCGGTTCGCGGGATTTCTCATGAACTGGGGAAATTCGTTCATAACTTTAACTCTCAAAAATAACTTGCGCGAATGCCTGCTCGGCCGTGTGCGTAATACTTAGGGCGATGTTCTTCACCCCCATCCGCTGCGCTACGTTGCCCGCTTCACCGGCCAGCTTGATGGTGGGCCGGCCGCCTTTCTCCCGCACCACCTCAACGTCCACCCAGCGTACGCCGCGACTCCAGCCGGTGCCTAGCGCTTTCATTGCGGCTTCTTTGGCGGCAAAGCGGCCTGCATACCTTTCAAATTTGTTTTTGAAACGCTCGCAGTATTCGCGTTCCTTGCGAGTGTAGAGTCGCCGCAGAAACGTTTCGCCGTGGCGCTCGATGGCTGCTTTCACGCGTGCTACTTCTGCAATGTCTACGCCCAAGCCGACAATCAAGATGCCTCCCGCGTCCTTCGTTTCTTCCTAGTGGCCGACGAGACTGGACGCACAGAGGAAAAATCCTCCGGGATGTCTTTCTCTTCCAGAACCCAGAACTTGGCTTCTTGGAGAAAGATGCGAAGGATGTCGTCGGCAAAGGCCAGGATCAGGCCAACGGTCCAAGAACGGAGCGATCCACCCGTTCTTGAAAGACATGGCTGCCGATGGCGTCGAGAAGAGCAGGCTGATGGCCTCGTTTTCGCGCTGCCATTTCCCGAGAGCGTTAGGGCTTGATTGGAGGTCATCACTTCCATGGCGGATACCGACCGCATCCGAAAGGGGTATGAACATTCTAAGGTACGACGACTGCGTGGACGATGGCCACACAACCACTCCTCGCGATGGATGGCAAGCCTCCAACCGGGATCTCCCACGCAAACTGCGATTATACTGATAAGACCGTGGCCACCGCGAAAACATCCCCGAGCAAGCGCCGCAACCGCAAACAGCCGAAGACGCCAGTGAGCGCCAAGCCGTGGACCGAACGAGTGCTTCGCGGCGTTCGCGTGCTGCAAGTTCCGGCCTTCTCCGAGATTCCGTGGCTGGTACATGCTTTCAGCACGCGCTCCGGCGGCGTCAGCGAAACGAATGGTGAAAAAGTGCTGAACCTGGGTGCCGTGGAATGGGACACCCGCGAAAACGTTGAGGAGAACAAGCGCAGATTCCGAGTGGCGATCGGCGCTTCCGATTTAACGCTGGTCTCCTTGCACCAAATTCATTCCGACGTGGTGCGTTCCTTCGACGCGGCACCCACAAAACAATGTAAAGGCGACGCGTCGGTAACGAATCGAGCCGGTTTGCTGCTGGGTGTTCGCACCGCGGATTGCGCTCCGGTATTGGTGGTCGATCCGAAAAAACGGGTGGTGGCCGCGATTCACGCCGGGTGGCGGGGGACCTTGCAGCGCATCGTCGTCAAGACGATCGGGCAGATGCAGATGGAATTTGGGTCCCGCCCGCGGGATATGCTTGCTGCGATCGGGCCCACGATTGGCGGTTGCTGCTACCAGGTAGGCACCGAGGTCGCTTCTGCTTTCGCTGCGAAATTCGCGAATGCGTCTGAGTTTTTTGACGAGCTGCGCACCGGCGACGAGCCCAATCCGCTGCAATGGTTGAACATGATGCCTCCGGGTCATCAGCCGCCGCCGAACAGGGTTTTGCTGGATTTGAAAAAGGCTAACCGGTTTCAGCTGTTGGATGCGGGGATTCGAGAGGAAAACATTTTTCTTACTAATCTATGTACTTCCTGTGATGTGGGTCGTCTTTTCAGTTATCGAAAGGAGGGTGCGAATAGCGGGCGGTTGATGGCGGTTGTCGGGACCCGTTCTTTACTTCCGAGGGCCTAACCTTGAGATCTTGGGGCATTCGGATGCCCTCAGAATGACCGTTGTTTGAAATTCCGGGGATTCCATCGACGAGTCGTTCGCCTGGCGCCAGAGATTTAGCGATGAATTCAGTAGACAATTATAACTTGCAACGATTTGTTGAAGCGCAAGACCCGGTTTTCGAACAAGTGCGCGCAGAGTTGCAGGCTGGACAGAAGCAGAGTCACTGGATGTGGTTCATTTTTCCGCAGCTTCGGGGATTGGGGCGCAGTGCGACGGCAACCCGGTTCGCCATTTCCTCGCTTGCGGAAGCTCAAGCCTATGGGCAGCACCAGATTCTTGGACCGCGACTTCGCGAATGCACGCGTCTCGTGAACGGAGTCGAACGCCGTTCGGCTAGGGAAATATTTGGATATCCTGACGATCTGAAGTTCCATTCTTCCATGACTTTGTTCGCGGCTGCGGCACCCGACGAGAAAAGTTTTCAGCACGCGCTGCAAAGGTTATTCGGCGGCAAACCGGATCCTGGAACCATCGAGCGGCTGTAGAGTCGCTTGTTTCTCTTGGAGACTGGGCGTGCGGCCGCGTCGCGAGCAGGTTCAACCGAAAATATTAGGGAAGAACAGCAAGGGGCGACGCGCTGATTTCGTTCAAGGCCAGTTGGCCGCACGCGGCCATGACGTCGCGGCCGCGTGAATGCCGCACAAATGTGGGTATGCCGCGTTCGATCAGCAATTTTTGGAAAACGTCGATGTCTTCGACCGATGACTCGTGGTAGGGCAGCTGCCCCGGATTCCAGGGGATCAGGTTCACTTTGGCAGCCTTCAGCGGCGCCAGCAATTTCACGACGCGGCGCGCATCGGCCGGGGAATCGTTCACGCCACCGAGCATCACGTACTCGAACATCAGGTATTCCCACGAGCGCAGCGGATATTCCTGACACGCCTTCATTAGTGTTGCCAGCGGATATTTGCGGTTGATCGGCATCAATGCGTTGCGCTGCTCGTCGTAGGAGGCGTTCAGGGAAATGGCCAGGTGCGGGCGCACTTCTTCCCTGGCCAGACGCTGAATGCCCGGCACGATGCCGCTGGTCGAGAGCGTTGCGTGCTTGGGCGAAATTGCCGCGCCCTTGGGGTCGAGCAAAATGCGCAACGCGGCCATGACCGGATCGAAATTCAAGAGCGGCTCGCCTTGGCCCATCAGCACGACGTTGGTGTTGGGAGTCAGCACCGCCTTGTGATCTTCGAGCGGCAGCAAAACCTGCGCCACAATTTCACCCGGCGTGAGGTTGCGGATCAGGCCGAGCTGCGCCGTCAGGCAGAACTGGCAGTCCACAGCGCAACCCGCCTGCGTCGAAACGCAGATGGTCTGTCGGCCCTCGCTGGGCATGAACACTGCCTCCACCGACGCCGCTCGAACCGGCCGGCTCTTGTCCGCGGCCTCCGCGCCCTCGGTGGTGAATTCTTCTTTTTGCGGAGTTTCCGAGCCCGGCAATGCAAACAAATAACGGACCGATCCATCCTGCGAAACGTAGCGCTGCCGCACGGTGGGCAATGTAATGCGGGTGTGGGTCGCTAACCGCTCGCGCAACGCCGCAGGCAGGGTGGACATCTGCGTGACGTCGAAGATGCGTTCCACGTACAGGGCGTGGTAAAGCTGCGCCCCGCGATACGCAGGTTCGCCGAGTTCCACGCTCAACGCGGTCAACTCGTCCTTCGATTTTCCCAGAAGTTCTGTTGCCATTCGCATTGCGGCGCCAGAAAAGTAGCGCCAGACTCCCATAGTAGCATGCTGGAAACGGCGCTATAATTCTTTGGCAATCCCCGCTAATTCCGGATTGCTCTTCGGAGGCGGCTCATGCAGAAGCAAGCGACCACGGAAACTTTGGCCATTGATGACTGGGTGAAAGGCCTCGCCGCGATTCCCGACCGCGACTTCACGCTGCAAAACGTCCAGGACTATATCGTCTCGCACGCGGTGGTGCCCGCAACGCTCGACAAATATCTCTTTTTCTCCAAGGGCAATTACACCCGCAATCTTATTTTTAAGAACGAGGTGTTTGAGTGCATGACGATTTGCTGGGAGATTGGCCAGGCTAGCCGGGTTCACAATCATCGCGACCAAAATTGTTGGATGTCGGCGCCGATCGGGCGGCTGCGGGTGCAGAATTTTCGCGTCAACGAGCGCGATGCGGCGCTGGGCACGTGTCACATCCTGCCTACCGACATTTACGACATGGATGCGGCGCATCCTGCTTACGTTAACCCCCTCGAGCCGGTGCACCAGGTTTTGAATTTGCCGGAGTTCAACCAGCAGGCGGTCAGCATTCACGTCTATTCCAAACCGTTTGATACTTGCGAGGTTTATCAGCGGGAGAAGGGCACCTATGCCGACGTTCCGCTGCACTACACTAGCGAATACGGCAAAGTGCATCCGGATGAAAAACTAATTTAAGGATTGCGCCAGCCCACAAGCCGCTGTTTTGTTAGCCAGCTAACGTAACTTTTCCTTCTATTTCGCGTTTGCCGCTGGCTGTGTCACAATTGTACGGTGGCGAGCGAAGCACGCGACATCCAAAAGCGCGTTTTACCCAACGGCCTGGTGGTTTTGACCGAGACGATGTCGCATGTGCGATCGGTTTCGGTTGGTGTGTGGATTCGCAACGGCTCGCGGCGCGAAGTGCGCGAAGAAAATGGCCTGGCGCACTTCATGGAGCACATGGTTTTTAAGGGCACCGAGCGCCGGTCCGCGGAAGCAATTGCGCGCGAGATGGATTCGGTCGGCGGAATGCTGGACGCGTTTACCTCCAAAGAACAGATTTGCTTCAATGCCAAAGTGCTTGACGAGCACATGCCGATCGCTTTCGATGTCATCGCCGACTTAGTTCTGCGGCCGAAGTTTGATTCCGAAGACGTGAAAAAAGAGCGGCAGGTTGTCCTGGAAGAAATCAAGATGGACCTGGACAATCCGGAATATTTGCTGCACGAGATTTTCACCCGCGGATTCTGGCCCGAGCATCCGCTGGGCCGGCCGATCCTCGGTACGCCGGAGACGGTTGGAAAATTTAATCGCGATGCGTTGCGGCAGCGATTTCAGCATTGGTTCGCGCCGGACCGGCTGGTGCTGTCTGCTGCGGGCAATGTCAAGCACGAGCAAGTGTTGGAATTGGTAGAGCGGGAATTTGGGGGCCTGCCGCCAAGCGGCGAGCCCGAAGCGCACGACGCGCCATCGACGCAGGCGCCCATCCATATCGAATCGAAGCGCGATCTTGAACAGGTTCACGTCTGCATCGGGGTGCCCTCGGTACCGCTGGCTGACGAGCGGCGGTTTGCTGTGGCGGTCATGAATAATTTGCTTGGCGGGGGTATGTCGTCTCGGCTGTTCCAGAATATCCGCGAGAAACAGGGCTTGGCCTACGCTGTTTTTAGCGAGCTGACGCCTTATTCGGACGCGGGGATGATGACGGTATACGCCGGAACCGCAAAAGAGACCGTCGGGCAGGTCATCGACCTGGTGATCAAGGAGTTCCGCGATCTTAAGGAATCGCCGGTCACCGAAGAAGAGCTTTTACGCGCCAAGAATCATTTGAAGGGTTCGCTGATGCTTTCGCTCGAGTCCACCAGCGCGCGCATGTCCAACCTGGCGCGCCAGGAACTGTATTTCCGCCGGTTTTATTCGCTGGATGAAATTCTTGCCGGCATCGAAGCCGTGACCCGCGAGGAGATCCAATCGGTCGCCCGCGAATTCTTCCGCTCCGAGCAAATCGCCGTCACCGCCCTGGGTCCCCTCAACGGGTTCACCCTCGAGCGTTCCCGCCTCGCCTGCTAGTTTTGGCAGCGCCTTTTTTGGGCACTTGCTAATTCGAGGCCATCGGCAATCGCCGCGATTTTGCATATTCTATGTGCAGCACCCGCCGTGGACACCCTGTCCGCGATTTCGACGACGCATGGATTACCAGCGGTCTCGTGGCAACCTCACCTACTAGCGGCATCACACGATACTTTCGGCGATAGCGAGCCTGTCATCGTCGGTTAGCGCGCCGTCGTTGTGAGTTCCCGGCAAGACGCGCAGTGGCCCATTTTCCACCCTAACCATACTCTTGCACTGTGCTATGCCAATCCAAAATTCCTCCCGGATTCCTCGTCCAGATATCCGAGTTTCATCGGAGACGGTGTCGAAGCGCACTGCTTACCGGTAACTGAATTGTAGAGTGAGCGGATTCTTCGTTGACGATCCTTCAAGGCTCTGCCATGATGCATGAAATTCGGCGCATGCGTTGGCTGCGCCGTGCTGCCTCACTGAGGGGGAAGCGATCGGCTTGCGGGTTACCATTCTGGCGTCGGGCAGCTCGGGGAACATCACCTTACTCGAGACAGAGCATACCCGCCTCCTGATTGACGCTGGACTCGGCAAACGCGAAACGCTGGCGCGGCTTGCGGCGATTGAAAAAGACGTCGAGCACCTCGACGGGATCTTAATTACCCACGAACATAGCGATCATTGTAGTGGTCTGCCACAGATGCTGGGTATGTGGAAGGCGCCGTTGTATGTCACCGAGCAAACCATGGATGCGCTACATAGGGCTCTGCCGGACCGGCTGGGCAAGCGCTTGCGTGGCATCGAAACGATTCACACCGGGCAACGGTTTTGCGTCGGCGACATTGAGGTGCATGCGTTTGCGATTCCTCACGATGCTGCCGATCCAATCGGGTTCACGTTTCGCACCGGTGGCGTGAAGATGGCACTGGTCACCGATCTTGGGTATATGCCGGAGTTGGTCAAGGTACATTTACGCAACTCCGATTGTTTGATGCTGGAATCGAATCACGATCTGGACATGCTGAAGGTCGGTCCTTATCCTTGGGTCGTCAAGCAGCGGGTGCTTAGCCGCACTGGACACCTCTCGAATCATGCGGTCAGCGAATACTTGTGCGATCCGGACGGTTTTGACGCGCGGGCACGATACCTGGTGCTGGGACACCTTTCGCTGGAAAATAACAATCCGGACGTGGCGCGGATTTCAGCTGAAGAGGCGCTGCGTCGCCGTCCCGCGGAGTGCGCGTTTAACGGCGAACTGATCGTTGCCACCCAAGGCGCGCCGCTTCGACCGCTTGAGTTGTAGCCTGCCAAAGCGCCCGCTACCCTTCGCAGCTCATGCCGAAGGGTCGGCGGCTGCTACTTCTGCGAATCGAGAATTGACACCGCTCGGGTGCTCCACTAGACTCAAAGTGTTCTTGGTAGAGGTGCGGAGGCCATAAGTAGCCAAGCTTGTTGTTCCGATCAGCTTCGGAAGCTTGAGTGAAAGGGGCCGCCGGCAATCGATGGGTCGATCGTAAATGGGCCGAATCGATTGCTAGCCACACGTTGTCCGCCGAAATCGTTGCGGTTGCTGATGCCGCGGCTGTTGGGGGTCAGGTCTAAGGCCTGCCCACTGTCATCCGGTTATTTGGATGAAGCGCTATCGAGAGGCAGCAGCCCGAGTCGTTTCCTCGAGGTTCCTTCCTTTCTTTTCGCTTCTTCCCTTACATCTTGCGGAGTAGAGAATTTGGCGGCTATGAATCTATTTGAGCTTACGCGCGCGCTGGTGAACATCGAATCGGTGACCAACCATGAGGGACCGGTCGGCGATTTCTTGTTCACCTATCTGTCGGCGCTCGCGGCGCGAACCAACGGGCAGCTGGAACGCATTCCGGTCGAGCCTCAGCGCGACAATATTTTCGCGTGCTGGGGCGAGCCGATCGTGACGCTGTCCACGCACATGGATACCGTTCCGCCGTTTTTTGGGTCGAACGAAGACGAGGAATTTTTGTGGGGAAGAGGATCGTGCGACGCGAAAGGAATTATTGCGGTGATGATCGCGGCGGCCGAGAAATTATTGGCAGCGGGAACGCGGAATTTCGGGTTGCTGTTTTTGGTTGGCGAAGAACGCAATTCCGCCGGAGCTAAAGCCGCGGCTGCAACGCCGCGCGGCTCGCGATTCCTCATCAATGGCGAGCCTACCGACAATCGCATCGCGTTGGGCTCAAAAGGGGCGTTGCGCTTCGAGGTTACGGCGCGGGGAAGGCTAGCGCACTCGGCGTATCCAGAGCTTGGGCACTCGGCAGTTCACACGTTGCTCGACGTACTGCAGGACATTCGGCGAATCCCGTTGCCGCGAGATGAGATGCTCGGTCCATGCACGCTGAATGTCGGAACGATTGCCGGCGGGCGGGCCCCCAATGTGGTGGCCGACGAGGCCCGGGCGGAAATTATGTTTCGCACCGTTGGCGATCCCGGAGATCTACGTGAAGCGGTGGCTGCGGCCGTAATAGGTCGCGCCATGGCGCGCGAAGTTTTGCATACCCCCGCTATTCGATTGACCCCTTTCGACGGATTGCCGACCACCGCGGTTGCATTCACGACCGACATTCCCGCATTGACTGAAGCCTGGGGTCAGGCGTTTCTCATCGGTCCCGGCAGCATTCACGTGGCGCACACAGCTGAAGAGCGTATCTCGAAGCGGGAATTGACGGAGGCGGTGGAACTTTACGCGCGGATGGTGACGCAGCTCCTGGCCACGGACCGAACTGGAAGCGGGGCGGCTAAGAGCCGGCTGGAAGCCGGCGCTACCACGATCGTCACGGGCGGGGAAGGGCCGGCGCGGGCGTGACGCTGGCCTTGGCCATTGTCGGGTGCGGGAAGATGGGGCGCTTGATCGAGCAGCTTGCGCCTGAGTACGGCTTTGGCGTGCGAGCGAAGTTTGATAGCAAGAACAATTCTGGCGGCGCCGGCCTTACGCGCGGGGCTTTGCAAGGTGTGGATGTGGCCGTCGAGTTCTCGACCCCGCACAGTGCCGCTCGCAACATTGAGCAGCTGGCCGCGGCAGGAATCGATGCGGCGGTGGGAACGACAGGTTGGTTTGACCAGCTCCCGGCCGCGCAGCGGGCGGTGACCGAGGGCGGAACGGGGCTGGTGTGGGCGCCGAATTTTTCGGTGGGCGTGAATTTGTTTCTTCAGGCGGTGACGTATACGGCGGCGCTTTTCGCGCACCAGCGGGAATACGAGGCCTGGGGTTGGGAAATTCATCATTCGGCCAAAAAGGATGCTTCTGGGACCTTGCGCAAATTGGCGGACCAAATGCGAGCCGGCGGGTATGAGCGGCAGATTAGTTTGAGCTCGAATCGTGCTGGGGCGCATCCGGGGACGCACGAGATTGGGTTTGATTCTTTGGCGGACACCATCACGTTGCGGCATACGGCTCGCAGCCGCGAGGGTTTTGCGCGCGGTGCTTTGCGGGCGGCTCGGTGGGTGGCAGGGAAGAAAGGTTGGTTTGAATTCCGGGAGATTGTTGGGGAGTTGGGCGACTGAGAGCGAGCGAAGATGTCGCAGTTAGGTTTGCGGATTTGAGATCGTGGACCACGAAGGAGATATAAAATGTTTACAGGATGCGGTACGGCAATGGTTACACCGTTTCGCGGGGATGAATCGCTGGACGAATCTACGCTGAGAAAGTTAATAAGACGACAGATAGACGCAGGCGTTGATTTCCTGGTGCCCTGCGGCACGACTGGTGAAAGCCCGACACTCTCCCACGAAGAGCACTTGCGCGTGGTGGAAATTACCGTGGCGTTGGCCAAGGGAAGGGTGCCGGTGCTGGCTGGCGCGGGCGGGTACAACACCGCCGAGGTGATTGCGTTGGCCCGCGAACTTTCCGCAATCGGGGTTGACGGCATTCTTTCGGTGACGCCGTATTACAACAAGCCGACGCAGGAAGGTCTGTATCAGCATTACCGTGCCATCGCCAACGCGATTTCGCTGCCGATTATTTTGTACAGTGTGCAAGGACGCACCGGTGTAAACATCGAGCCTGCTACCGTGAAGCGCCTCGCGGGGATCGAAAACATTGTCGGCATCAAGGAAGCTTCGGGCAGCATTGGGCAGATGGCGGCCATTCTGAATATCGTGCCCGACGACTTCATCGTGCTTTCTGGCGATGACGCTATCACGCTGCCGCTGATCGCGCTGGGCGGACTTGGCGTAATCTCGGTTGTGTCGAACGAGATTCCCGCGGAAATGACGCAACTCGCGCGACTGGCGGCGCAACGTGATTTCTCCGGAGCCCGGGAAATTCACCGGCGTTACCACCCGTTGATGGAAGTCAATTTTGTGGAGTCCAATCCGATTCCGGTGAAGGCCGCGATGGCCGAGATGGGCTTGCTGGAGCCGGTGTGGCGTTTGCCTCTGGTGCCGCCGAAGGCAGAGAGTCTGGCGCGCATCCACAGCGTACTCGCGACGGTGGGGCTGGCCGAGAGAGTGCATGCTGCAGCCGCGAATTGAGCGACTGTTTGACGATCCGCCAGCGCAATACAGCGAAGAACATTTTCGACTCTTTGGCGAGTTTAAAGATGCATTGAATCGCGGCGAGGTGCGCGCGGCCGAGCCCGACCCTGCGACAAAAACCGGATGGCGAGCCAACCCCTGGGTGAAAAAGGGAATTTTGCTCGGTTTCCGGATGGGAACCATCGTGGATATGTCGGCAAACGGCTCGACTGCCGCAGCTGCGATCGGCGCGGCGCAGCAGCGGTTCATTGACAAGTCGACTTACCCGTTGCGGTTCATCACCCCAGCTGATGGAGTTCGCATCGTTCCCGGCGGATCGAGTATCCGTGACGCCAGCTACCTAGGTCGAGGTGTCGTGTGCATGCCGCCGATGTTTGTCAACGTCGGTGCCTACGTCGGCGAGGGAACGATGATCGATTCGCACGCGCTGGTGGGCAGTTGCGCGCAGATCGGCCGTAACTGTCACATTTCCGCTGCGGCGCAAATCGGCGGCGTGCTGGAGCCGGTTGGAGCGCTTCCCGTGATCATCGAAGATGGCGTTCTGATGGGCGGAAATTCGGGAGTCTACGAAGGCACGGTCGTCAAACGCGGCGCCGTCCTGGGAACCGGAACCATTCTCAATCGCTCGATTCCCGTCTACGATCTAGTGAAAAGCGCGGTGTACGGCGCGACAGAAAACGACCCGCTGGTAATCCCGGAACAGGCCATCGTGGTGCCTGGCTCGCGCGCCGTAGCGCACGCGTTTGGCAAACTGCACGGATTGTCGTTGCAGGCCGCAGTGATTGTGAAGTATCGCGACGCGAAGACCGATGCGCGCGTGCAACTCGAAGATCTGCTGCGATAGAAGTCGCTGCGCGCTATTGCGACAGTACTCTCTCAAAAAACTGCAGCGCGCGCGGATCGTTCGATTGACCCAGCCAGAACATCGCTTGCTTGCGAACTTCAGGATTGCGATTGTCCTGCGCGATCTGAATTAGTTTTGGCACGCCTTCGTCCCGCGGCATCTGGCTTAAGGCAAAAACGGCCCTCTTCCTCACTTCCGTGTCGGGGTCGTTTTCGATTGCACCGGTGATGGCGCCCGCGGCTTTCTCGCCGGCCTTGTGCGCCAACCAAAACAGTGCCTGGCTCCGCACGTGACCGCTTTCGTCCTGGTGGGCCATGCGGATCATTTCATCCACCGCACCGGCCTCGCGGCTGACCGAAAGCGCGAAAGTTACTTGCGCCCGCACTTCAGTGCTTGGATCGCTCTTCGCCATTCGTTGCAAAACAACGAGCCCCGCTTTACCGCGCGCTTCACCTAACCAGAACGCAGCCTGTTTTCGCAAGGCTTCTAGCTCCGTTGGGCGGGCGAAAAATTCCATCGCGCGATCGGCGGAATCATCGGCGTGAAGCGCGACCGCCGTCAGCGCTTGGTGGCCGAACTTATTCTCGTCGTACTCTGCAAAATTATCGTCCTGAACGTATCCGGCCAGCAGGCCGACGCTCTCTGCAGGCTTCACACCGGTGAGCCACATAAACGGCAGGCCACCGGCATCCACAGTGCACTTTGCTGACAGGATGCGGATCTTGGTGATCTTGTGATTCTCGGCGCGAAACAAGATCGCGATTTCGCCTGGACCCTCTAGCTTCACGGCGGCGTCGCGCGAATTCATGTTGAAGCCGTGATCGGCATCTTCGAGACGGCACGTGCCGCATCCCTGATTCCACGATCCGCCCGAGGAACAGCACACTTCACGATTGGCCGCAATCTGCGGCACGCTGTAGCCGCTCCATTCCGGCTGGGTCGTCTGTTGTGTCCATGCTTGCAACTCAGCCGCAAGCGAACGGCCAAGCGCGCGATTCACAACGCGAGCGTTTTGGATGCGCGGAGTCTCGGCCTGTTCGTTTGCCGCCGGAAGCGCTCCGATGGGAATCGCTGACAAGGCGAGTCCGAATCCGATCAGCGCTACAACCCTAATCCGATTATCGATTGCCAGAATCTTCACGCCGCACCTCACTTCTGCAAAATCTCCATCAAGTAGTCCGTGGCTTCCTTGCTGTGCATCAATGCCAGCTTGGACACTGCTTCCTTTTTGAGTTCCGGGTCTTTTTCGGTTCGCGCAATGCCTACCAGTCCGGATACATTTCCTTGAATAAAATAGGCATTTAACACTTCTCGGCGCACGTCGTGGTCGCTCTCCTTTGCGTAGATCGTCTGCAGCGCCTTGCCGGAATCCGCCGAATTAATCAGTCCCAGATTGCGTACCGCGGCGCGTCGTAACTCCGGGTCTTTCTCCGTTTTCGCCGCTTCGACAAGGTGACCCGAATCACCGGCCAGAAAGAAAGACTGCAGAATTTCGCGCTTCACTTCTGTGGAGGTTTCGCGCTGATACAGTTGTTGGAGTTCGTCGATTCCGTGCACTAGCCCGAGCTGCCGCATCGCTTCGCGGCGCAAGGTGGGATCCTTCTCACCCTTAGCCGCCGCGAACAAATCATCCTTGTCGCCCGAGATCATGTAACCCTTCAGAATCGTGCGCTTCACGGATTCGTCGCTGCTGGACGAATAGATTTCGTTCAAAATGCCACCTTTTACTTCACCGCGCCCGCCCCCAAACATTCCCAGATATTCGATGGCTTTGCGTTGCAACTCCGGATTGCCGCTGCCTTTTGCAATACGAACCAAAATGGCGCGGGCTTCCGGAGAGCCGCTCTGTGCGATTACAAAGAGCGCTTTCGATTTTTCTCGCGGGGTATCCGTGCTGTTCAGGACTTTTTCGAGTAAAGGCATGGCACGTTCCGGATCAGTGTTCATTAATCCCTGGATCGCCAGCATTTTCAGTTCGTCGTCACTTTGCATTTCGGGATGAGCCGGCTGACCCGTTCGCTGCCGCACCTCGATTTCCAGGGCGCTTGCGTCTTTTTGCCAACGGCTTTGCGGAAAGCGGCGTTTCAAGTCCTCAATGGTCGCCAGCGAAGCTTCTCGCTTGCCAAGACGATTCTCGGCGTAGGCCTTCCAATAAAGGGCCGCGTCAGTTTGAGAAGCGTTAAGCGCGGCGAGTTCCGCAAACTTGACCTCCGCCTGGTCGTAGCGATTTTCGTCCAGGTCTTCACGGCCGTCTTCGTACAGCTCCGACCCGCGGTCCAGTTTTTCCTGCTGGCGGTCGCGGGCTTCTTGCTCGCGGTCACGTTTTTCCTGCTGGCGGTCGCGGGCTTCCTGCTCGCGGTCACGTTTCTCCTGCTCGGGATCTTGCGCGCCCTGGGCGATGCTCTCCTGTTCCTGCGGAGCTGGTCGCGTGGCGTTCGGGAGAGCCGTTGGCAAGGCGCTTGAATTTGCTCGCGCGAAGCTAGGCCCCGCAAGCAGGGCCGTCAACGCGACGCAGGCCGCACCTTGCCATAACGCTTTCGCGGGTCTCTGGCGAACAGTCATCGGCAAAATGCCCAGAACCGCTTCGATCTTGTTTTCTGCAATGCTCATGTCTTGTTCCTCTTCTGCTTGGTCGATCCGTTTCGTTCCGCCGGCGTCACTGGCGAACTCGCGCGCTGCTGCAATTCCTCGCCGACGACGCGAACTTTGAACAAAATTCCGTGCGACTCAATCCTTTGGCGGATATTTTCCAGTTGTGCCGGGCTGACTTCTCGCGGACTATGCGCGACATCGAGCAGCACCCGTTCAAGCTCATCCAACACAGCGGCGAGCCCGCTGTCGCCTTGTTCCATCGCGGTCTGTCGGTACAAGCGGTTTTCCTCCAGCAAATCTTCGGCGCGTCGGCGTTCCGGCGAAATGTCCACCCGCTTTTGCTTGGCGCTGACGGGTTCCGCGTTACCGAGTTCGACCAAAACCATTTCCGAGCGGCCCAGGTGTTCGCCTACCGCCATGATTAAAACTCGTTCGCGCACTTTGCTTGCATCGGCCACGGTCGAATCCGGAACAACGTGTTTCGTCATGCGTCCGGCCAGGAAGGCCACGATCACTAAAGCGGCGATCGCTCCTACTGCTGCCCAGCGCCGCGGCCCGAGCCAGCCGGTGGAAAAGCCGTCGGCGAAGAGATTCCACCATCGCGCTCGCTTCTCAGGAAGGCGTGGGCCAATTTGCTGCCACACATGCTGGCCATAGTCTTTCCCCGGTTCTGGAACCGGCATCGTGCTCAGTGCGGCGAGCACTGCATCGATACGCCCCAATTCGTCGCGGCACTCCCGACAATCCGACAGATGGTCCGCGATCGCTTCCCGCCGCAATACTTCGCCGCCTTGATACGCGATCAATTCTTCCTCATTCGGATGTTTCATAGCTCGGTACCTACGGCCTTGGCTTGCCCTCGGCGTTCGACGAACGGCTCCAGCGAGCGGCGCAGTTTTTGCACCGAGCGGAACACCGTGTTTTTCGCGGCGCTCGAACTCGACTTGAGAGCCTCCGCAATTTCTTCGATTCCGGAGCCGCCCCAGTGACGCATCACAAACGCGGTGCGTTCCGCCGGGGTCAATTCATTGAGCGCGCGACGCATGTGAACCGCCAGTTGTTCGCTCTGCGCCAGACGTTCCGGCGAAGGAGCGGCATCCGCTACCAGGCTCGCCGGGTCGCGCTCGGTGCCATCCTCGGACCTCCTGCCCGCAGGCTCCCGTTGTGAGTCTTCGCTCTTCCGCTGGCGCATGCGGTCGATCGCATAGTTGGCCGCGATGCGATATACCCAGGTTCCAAAATTGGCGCGCGCCGCAAATTGACCGAGTTTCTGATAGGCCCGCAAGAATGCCTCCTGCACCACTTCTTCCGCGTCGTGTTGATTGCCGGTCATGCGATAGGCGAGGCGAAAGACGTTGCGGCTATGCCGCTCGACCAGAACGCGGAAAGCGTCGCGATCGCCTGCGAGCGCGCGCTCGACGGCGATGGCGTCGCTGTCCCCTCTGATCTCGACGCTCGGCCTCATCCGCTTCATTAGACAGGTTTTCGGGCTGGCGGTTAGGTTGTGCCAGTGGGTTCATCGGCCGGTGCCAGCGGCCTACATCATCCAGCGATCAGATACGGTATGATGAGCGCATAAGCGCCGTATTGCACACGGTTTAGGCAGGAGGTTGGTTTTGATTTCACGGTATACCCGCCCAGAGATGGGCCGCGTCTGGAGCGACGCCAACAAGTATGCAAAATGGCTTGAGGTGGAGCTCGCGGCGACCGAGACGCTCGCCGATGCGGGTTTGGTGCCAAAGGAAGCAGCTGCGATTTTACGTGCTCGCGCCAAGGCCGATGCTACGCGCATCAACGAGATCGAATCGCACGTCAAGCACGACGTCATCGCGTTCACCATGGCGGTTGGCGAATCGATCGGCGACCCGGTGGCGGCGCGATGGCTGCACTACGGGTTGACCTCAAATGACGTAGTGGACACCGCGCAAGCGTTGCTCATTCGTGATGCTTCCCATTTCATCGAGCGTGATCTGATCATCTTTGGCGAAATTCTGGACTTGCGTGCGCACCAGTTTCGCAGCACCCCGCAGATTGGGAGGACCCATGGCATTCACGCCGAGCCTATTACCTTTGGGCTGAAGATCGCCAACTGGTTCGCGGAGAATCAGCGTAACATCACGCGTTTTCGCGATGCGGCGGCGCAAATGGCCGTGGGCAAAATCTCCGGCGCCGTCGGCAACGCATCCCATCTTGGCCCGGAAATGGAAGCACGTATCTGCAAGCGCCTGGGACTCGAGGTCGTGCCGGTCGCGTCGCAGGTGATTCAGCGGGATCGCCATGCGCAATACATGAGTTCGCTCGCCCTGATCGCTGCCACCCTCGAAAAAATCGCATTGGAAATTCGACACCTGCAGCGCACGGAAGTGCGCGAAGCCGAAGAGCCTTTCGGTCAGGACCAGCGCGGAAGCTCCGCCATGCCGCATAAGCGCAACCCGGTGACCTGCGAGCAAGTCGGCGGTTTGGCACGAATCGTTCGCGCCAATATGGTGGCGGCGTACGAGAACGTCGCGCTGTGGCACGAACGCGATATCTCGCACAGTTCCGTAGAGCGCGTCATCCTGCCGGATTCCACGATCCTGGTGGACTACATGCTCGCCAAAACGACCACCATCATTGGCGAAATGCGCGTGTTCCCCCAACGCATGCTGCGCAATCTGGAATCCACGCACGGCTTGGTCTACTCCGGACAGCTACTGCAGGACGTGATCGAAAAAGGCATGCCTCGCGACGAGGCCTACAAAGCTGTGCAGGAAAATGCCATGGCCGCGTGGGAAGGCGATTCGAGCTTTCGCGATCGCGTCGCCAAAGATCCGCGAATCACCAAGTATTTAGACGCCGCGGCTCTGGCGCACACCTTCGATTTGCAGCGCCAGCTTCGTTACGTGGACGCCATCTTCGATCGGGTCTTCGGTGCACATCCTGCGGGCGAGAAGTCGGAGTTTGGGCAGAGCGCTACTAGCAAAGCGTAAGATTTGATTGAATCGGAACAGGAAAACTGAGAATCCTCTTTCTAAAAAAGCGAAGGCGCAATCGAGTCTCCTCGGCCGCGCCTTTTCGCCTCTTCTGAAGTCAGCGTTCGCTGAGCTCAGCTGCGGAGGCGGAACTAAAGTCTACCTCATAATCGGAATTAGAATTCGCTAATATCGCGATTTATTCCACGCGCTGCACGTAGCGAGCTTCTGAAGTATCGACCCTAATCCTATCGCCCTCATTCACAAAGGGCGGTACTTGAACCACCAGTCCGGTCTCCAGTGTCGCAGGCTTTCCCACGGCACTGGCAGTGGCTTTCTGCAACGTCGGCTCGGTTTGGATGACCTTCAGATCCATGGTGTCCGGCAGATCGACGCCAATAGCTTTTTCCTCGAAGAACTCGACCTTAACGGTGGTATTGGGGATCAAATAGTACACCGTTTCGCCGAGTTCCTCGCGCGTCAGGTGCATCTGCTCGTAGGATTCGGTATTCATGAAGTGAAAATTGTCGCCCTCGCTGTAGAGGTATTCGAATTCAATCGAATCCAGAATCGCCCGATCCACGAATTCTTCCGCGCGAAACCGGTAGTCGATCATGGTTCCGGTCCGCAGATTCTTCAGCCGCGTCTGCATCGATCCGCGCTTATTCCCTGGCGTCCGATGATCGACGCTAAACACCGTAAAAAGCTGCCCTTCGTGCTGGATCACCATCCCGGGACGAAGTTGTGTCGCTTTCGTGCTGCTCATGTTTTCTGCGGACCCGGACGCCGGGCCCGACCGCTCCCTATCAAAAATTGAGTTTCGGAAATTCCTGCAAGCGGCTCGTGGACCTGCATACGGCAGCGCGCGGAATGACTCGAGGCACGCTGGCGCACACGGTACGCTTCCAGCGCGGACCAACAGTATAACGGTCCGCATTCAGGCCGGTCAATCGCCGTGCTTACTGGGTTCATTAGCTCGCGCCTTAGCGGCACCGGCCATGATCTCTTCGATTTCGTCGGGGTCGCGCGGCAGCCGTGCGCTGAGCAATTTGTAGCCGCTCTCCGTGATGAGCACGTCGTCCTCGATGCGCACGCCAAGATTTTCTTCCGGGATGTAAATTCCCGGCTCCATGGTGACTACCATCCCCGCCTGCAACGGCTTGCAATAGTCGCCAGGGTCATGCACGTCCAGGCCAATATTATGGCCCAATCCGTGGATGTAATACTGGCCCAGCGCTTTGCCGTGCTGGTCCTTGCCGTGCGAATTGATGTATTCGTAGGAGATTTTATAGACGCTCTTGTCGCCCTTTCTGCACATATCCATCCCCGGTTTGAGCGCCGCGATCGCGGCACTCTGCGCCCCCAGGACAATTTCGTAGATTTCACGCTGCCGCGGCGTAAATTTCCCGTTCGCCGGAATCGTGCGCGTGATGTCTGCAGAGTAACCGGAATATTGCGCACCTACATCCAGCACCACGATGTCACCGTTCTCGATCTTGCGCGCCAGTTTGTCGTAGTGCAGCACCGTGGAATTAGGCCCGGCGCCGACGATCGGCGCGTAACCTTCCGCTTCCGAACCTCCCATGGCGTGAACCTCGACCATCTTCGCGCCAACCTGATACTCGTACAGACCGGGCCGCATCATCTTCATCGCCTCCAGGTGCGCATCCAGCGAAAGATCGATGGCCTCTCTCAGAAAGGCCAACTCCCCCGGTGACTTGATCTGGCGCAGCGCGTAAATTTGCTGCCGGATATCCTTCAACTTAACTTGTGGCGCCGCAAGCTGCAGCCAATCCACAAATTCCCTTTCGTGCGGGTAGCCGCCCAACTCCGATTCGTAGGGAAGAATCGTGTAGAAATGAGGATAAGTCTTCGCGAGCCTTTCCACCGTGGCCCGCAACTCGCTGAACGGTTTCACCTCGGAGAAGCCGGTGCGTGCCTCAATGCCCGGATCAGAAGGCGACATCCGCACACCATTCCACTTTTCCTTAGCAGCGTCTTTTGCAGGAAGAAAAAGCGTGCCGCTGCCGACGTCGCCATTCCCGGCGGCTGCCGCCTCCCCAGTTGCCAGCTTTCCAGAGGGCCAGACGACGATTGCGGCGCCCTCTTCATTGTGCCCCGTCAGATAATAGAAGTTCTCTTCCTGGGCGAAGACGTAAGCTTCCGAGAATTCCTCCCGGCCAGTTAAACCCCACAAAACAATAGGTGCGTCGACTTCCGCCGCAAGCTTTGCGCGGCGCTCCGCATAAGCACTGTTCGGCTCACGTTCGCGGCGCTGCTGCGCTCTCGTCTCGAAAGCAGTTACCGTCAGAGCCAGCGCGCTCACAACCAGCCCTAGCCGCAGCAATGCAAACTCGTACGGCCACCATACCGAGCGACCACTCATTCCCGCACCTCGCGCCATCACCACATTCTTCTCGTCGAAACGGATCCTCATCGCGCTGACTGGAATCCAAAAGGTATTCACCCAGCGCGGCAGAAATTGTAGCCGAGTTAGGCCAAAAGCGGGCAAGAAGCGAGCTTTGTACATAAATGGGGGGCTGAGTCATCATATAAAGCAATGAAATTGCGACTTATAGTGTTTATCGCTATTTTTCAGTCCGTCCTGTTTCTTGGACATGTCTTCTTGTATGAGACCTGGAATTACTTTTGGCAGGCTCCCGATCCCCCCGGCATTTCGGCGTTGCAATGGGCGCTGGGCATCCTCTCGGTCAGTTTTCTGGCCGCGTCGCTGCTGGCCTTCCGCTATACCAATTTTCTCTTGCGCTGGTTCTATACGGCCGCTGCGGTGTGGCTAGGGGCTCTCAGTTTCCTGTTTTTCGCAGCCTGCGCTTGCTGGTTGATTTATGGCGTGATCCGCCTCGCGGGCTCGCACGTGGACGGCCGCTTATTGGACTTGACGGTTTTCGGTATCGCCGCGGCGATCAGCGCCTATGGCGTATTCAATGCTGCATGGACGCGGGTGAGGCGCATCAGCATCACGCTACCCAATCTGCCCGCCTCCTGGCGCGGTAGAACCGCTGCGCTAATCAGTGACCTGCACCTGGGTCACGTAAAGAATACAAGATTTGCTCGCCGTATGACGTCGATCATCAATCGGCTAAAGCCGGACATCGTGTGGATCGCCGGCGACCTTTACGACGGGACCGCGGTTGACGCCAAGCGGGCCGCATCACCGCTAAAGGAATTGCGGCCGCCGTTGGGAACTTTCTTTGTGGAAGGGAATCACGAGGAATTCCGCGATCCCACAAAATATCTGGAAGCGGTGCGTGCGTCCGGCGTCCGCGTCCTTAACAACGAAAAGGCCGAAGTCGATGGTTTACAACTCCTTGGCGTTCCCTACCGCCACGCCACGCATGCCGCGCATTTCGCCTCGGTACTGGAATCGATCGGAATCGATCGAGAACGAGCCAGCGTGCTGCTTACGCACGCGCCGGACCACGTCGCCGTGGCGGAGGCTGCAGGAATCGGCCTGCAAGTTTCCGGACACACGCACCTCGGCCAGTTCATCCCCTACACCTGGATTGCCGCCCGCATTTATCGGCAATTTGTTTACGGCCTGAATCGCATCGGAAAAATGCTGGTATACACATCGAGCGGAGCGGGAACTTGGGGCCCGCCGTTACGCATAGGCTCCCAACCAGAAATTGTATTGATTCAGTTCGAGTAAGCCGGGCCCCGGCGATCACCCTATCCGATCGGATAAGACCCTATCCGAGAGGTTAGTGCGGGCTGGCCCATTATCGCCCCCTTAAGGAAGCCACGCTTAGGCGCCATCTCCAATAAAGCGCCTATTTTCATAAGTTTAAATAAACCGCGGAGCGGAATGCGCGTTCAGAAAAAGTCTGGCCCAGTGGTTGCAATCCTCTCTAGCGTAGTCGGACAAGCAAAAACGAGAGAGAAGGAGTGGCCGCCATGAAACCGCAAGGAATTCTTCGAGTCTCGATGATCGCCGTGGGCTTGGGCGTCGCGTCGCTGATCGCCAGCCCGGTTCGTGCTCAACAGGAAATCGACCCGGACACGTTTGACGTCAATCCGGGCACCCCGAAAGCGGAGATCGTGGCGGTCGCTCAAGTCTCGGTGGCGCCGATGGTCGCATCGAATTCCGGCCAAAGTGTTGCGGTCTCGCAGGCTGCAATTGTCTCCGGCTCGAATTGGAACGGCATGTTTGCCGCGCCGTTGAACGCAGTGGACGTGACCATGATCGCGATTCTAGGCATTGGGACGGCATTCGTAGCGCTCTACACCCTAGCAGCGACCCGTCGCCCGCGCCGCTTCTCTTCCGAACCAATCAAAGCTTCCACATCGACCTCTGGCGCGACGACCCACTGAACAGTTTCGCGCGCCATAGAGTTCCGGGAATCGCACTCTCACCCCGTGGCGATTCCCGGAGCTTGTTGTATCAAAGGCGGTTCGAATCGAAATCCTTGCTAGCGCACCCATCACAAGGGTCCGCCCGAACGCGGCGGTTTTGGCGGAGTGCGGGATGTGCTTTTCGCCCGTGATCACCCGGTTTGCGAGCATCTCGCCAGAGCCATGAGAAGTCCTAAAATCCTGGCGCGCCAGAAGCGGCGGGCCGCATTTCCGGGGCATTCACGTCGAATCGCAAATGCGCGAAGTAGCTTTGGCCCAGCGACATGAAGCCCGTATAGAGGTAGCCCCACACGAACAGCAGCAGAAACGGCACCGTGGCGTAATTTTCATTCAACACTGCGTACACAATCGTCAAAGCAAAGTAAACGCCGAGAAGGATCTCCGCATAGGGCATCCAGCCCGCCTTATTGCGATACTTTTTCGAGACGAAGCTGTCTCCCTTCCCTTCGATCTTGTATTTCGGCGTCCGAGCAAATTCGCTCTTCTTGCCTGCAATCGCTTCCAGAACCGCCTGCGCGTTACGCACCGAGATTCCAATTCCTGTGGCCATCACAAAAGGCATGTAAAGGAATGTCCGCCACCAGGTTTTCGGGTGAATTTCTCTCTGCGCAACCAGGTAAAAGCTGGAAATCGAGCATGTTGACGCCAAAAACAGCGGCAGATCGATCACCAACATCTGAATCCAGCCTTGGTAAAAACGAACGATCATCGCCGGTAGCAGCATGGTCGAAAGCAGCACCATCAATGGATAACTGATGTTGGCGGTAAGGTGAAAGAACGCTTCCGCTTTCACGTACCATGGCACGTCCGACGCGAAGACTTTGGGCAAGATTTTCTTGGCAGTCTGCATAAGGCCTTTCGCCCAGCGTGCCTGTTGCGCTTTGAAGCCGTTCATATCGATTGGCAACTCCGACGCGCATTCGATATCCGGCAAATACAGAAACTTCCAGCCATACAACTGTGCGCGGTAAGAAAGATCGGTATCTTCGGTCAGGGTGTCATGCTGCCATCCACCTGCATCCTCGATGGCTTGTCGCCGCCACACTCCCGCAGTTCCGTTGAAGTTGAAAAACGTGCCACGCCGCGAGCGCGCTCCATGCTCCACGACAAAATGCCCGTCCAGCAGAATCGTCTCCACCTGCGTCAGCAGCGAATAATCACGATTCAGATAGGTCCACCGCGCCTGCACCATGCCGATTTCGCTGTTTTGAAAATAGGGAATTGTGCGCCGCAGAAAATCCGGCTCGGGAATGAAATCGGCGTCGAAGATCGCGACAAATTCACCCCGCGAAGTCTTCAGGCCGTTTTCTAGGGCACCCGCTTTGTAACCGGCGCGATTGGATCGATGGATGTAAGCGATCGGCAAGCCTTCCGCCGCAAAGCGATCCACCACGCCGCTGGCCACTTGCTGCGTCTCATCGGTAGAATCGTCCAGAACCTGCACATCCAGCAGCTCGCGGGGATAGTCAAAGTGAGAAATGGCTTCCACGAGCCTCTCAACGACGTACCGTTCGTTGAAAATGGGCAACTGCACGGTAACGCGAGGCCAGGAAGTCGCTTCCGGAGGCGGCCCCGGAACATTTTTCGCGTACTTATAGTAGTCGTAGACCAGCCAATAGCGGTGCAGTCCATAGATTGCCAGCACGAACAAAACAATGAAGTAAGGAATCATCATCGCCAAATCGAAGAAATTAGCGTGATAGATCCCCGTAAACGTCTTGTCCGTTAGCTTGTGCCAATACTGGCCAATGGAAGCGGTGTGCGCGGCAAACAGCGCCGAAGTAGGGAAATGCAGGTGCACGATGAGGTCTTGAGTCAAATTGCGTCTAGCGCCTCCGGTGGCACAGACACTCTTGACTGTGCTACGTCGCGCGACGCTATCAATTATACGGTGACGCTGACGCCAGTCAACGAATGGCCTGCATTCAGATCGGCTATACCCCCCAAGGCCTCAGGGGGCGCAGTTACGAAAGTTACGGCTCCAGAATGATCTTACCGTGGGACCCTGGAGCGAGCACTTCCTGATGCGCCCGCGCCGCTTCCGCCAGCGGAATTTCCTTGCCGACAATCGGCCGCAGTGACCCATTCTCCAATCCCGCATACAAAGCCGCGTGGATCTCTTTCGTTTCCGCCTCGGTTACCGCCCATAATGTAAAACCTCGCATGGAAGCCCGGCGCGCCATCAAATCACGGGGGTTGATCGTGATTTCACCGCGGTTCCCGATCACAACCACGCGCCCGTAGATCGCCAGCATCTTCAAATCCGCCGCCAAGTTTACATTTGCCAGCATCTCCAGAACGATATCGACACCGCGCCCGCCGGTAGCCTTCATAATTTCATCGGTGTAGCCCGCTTTGGTGTGGTTGAAAGCCTGATGCGCCCCTTCCCGCTTGATCAGATCGAGGCCTTTGTCAGTGCCAGCGGTGCCAAAAACAGTGAGCCCCTCAGCCTTCGCAATTTGCACTGCCGCACTGCCCACGCCCCCGCTCGCGCCGTGCACCAACACAATTTCTCCCGCCCGCCCCTTGGCTTCTTGCTTCAGCGCGTGATACGCGGTCCCGTACGGCACCCAAATCGCCGCGCCCTGATCAAACGTAATATTCGCGGGCAATTTCTGCACCTGATCTTTCAGCGTTAGCGTATATTCCGCGTAGGCTCCCGTTATCGTTTTCGCCGTATACACGCGGTCGCCCGCCTTCACCTTGGTCACACCGCTGCCCACCCCTTCCACCACCCCGGCTGCATCCGAACCCGGGGTATATGGCAAAGGCGGCTTGATGGCATACGTGCCCGTGCGCATGTAGGTATCGTAAGGATTCACGCCGGCCGCATGCACCTTCACCAGCACCTCGCCGTCCCCCGGCTTAGGCGTAGGAACTTCTTCGTACTTCAAGACTTCCGGGCCGCCGAATTCATGAACGCGAATGGCTTTCATCGTTTTCCCTCAGTAGAGTAAATGAACTGCACAAGAGGTTACGAAGCGGTCTTCTGATCGAGGTCCGAAAAATCAAAAGTGATCGTCCACCACCACCGTCTCCACCTTTTTTCCGGTTGATTTCCCAACCAGCCCGGTAGCCTCGCCCCACGCGGTCGTCTGCCAATTGTCCTTGCCTTTTCCCTGCGGAATCCATGATGGGAGCGTCTGATTCAAATACGTCGCCAGCGCGTAAATGTAAGGCTCGTAACTGTTACGCACGGCAGTGAGTTCCTGCTGTGCCTCTGGCGTGTTGCGCAATATCAGACCTTGTTCGGCCAGCGTCGCGCGAAGCTGGTTTTCGTCCTCCGCCGACAGCCGTTGGTACGGCAGGGCGCGCGGAGGTGTGCCAAAAACTTGCGCCAGATCGGCAACCGCGTGCCGCGCAATTGCGAACGTCAACTTAGCCTGGCGTTCGCACGCGCCTTCGATGCCCACCTTCAGCAACGCGCACGCATCCAGAATCGCGGTTAGCGCCGCAATCCACGACTGGTTGTCGTGCTGGGACTTGAAATAGGCCAGCACCGGGTACGAAAGATGGCTCTCCATCAGCTCGGCGCACCACAGTTCCCAATCCTTCAGCAATTCCCGCAGCGCTTCCCGTCCGCCGTTGTAGCTATGGCGCCGCAGCAATTCGCCGGCCGTCGGGGGGGTGCCCGCTCGCGAATCCAGCAATGAAATTTCCACCTCGCGCTTAGAGAACGAGCCGTAAATAAACGGCAGATAGCCGATGATCGCAGCCAGAAAGCCGAAACCGAAGCCCGCCTCCACCACCACCAGCACCCGGGCAAGCCCGGAACGCGGCACCACGTCGCCAAGCCCTAAAGTAAAAAACGTGGTCCCGCTAAGATAGAAGTCGGTCGACAAACCCGGCCGCCCGCCGGTCATATTTACCGCCGAGCCCGCCCCGAATTGCATCAATCCAAAGGCCAGAACCAATCCCGCAGCCCAAACGCCAATAAGCACCAACAGCGAAATCGGACCGTAGAACCCCAGCAATGTCTCGCGAGTCTTGCGTGATGGAAATAATCGAACCAAGAGCTTGGAGCTGAGCCACGTGGTCTTGTAAAAGGCCCGCGCCAAGCGAAATTTTCGCGTCACCCGGCGCGGCAAAATGACGGACTCAAAGGCGTCCCAGATCACGATCAAAAATATCGCGATGCCCGCCAGGAAAGCGCCGGGAGCTGGAATCATGGACCGCATTGTACTCGTTCAGGAAGGCAATCGAAAAGTAGCGGCGCCCTAGGACTCCAGGCGCGCGTTGACGGAAATCTCCGCGCGAAACAGTTTCGATACCGGGCATCCGGTCTCGGCGTTTTTCACCGCAGCGTCAAATTTCGCCTTGTCCGCGCCGGGAACGCGAGCAACCAGGTCGAGATGGCTTTTCGTAATGCTGAAGCCTTCGCCCACTTTCTCGAGCGTTACCGTGGCGGTGGTTTCCAGTTTCTCGGCGGTCAGGCCGGCGGCACCCAGTTGCCCGGAAAGCGCCATCGTAAAGCAGCCCGCATGCGCAGCCGCCAGCAATTCCTCGGGATTGGTCCCCACACCGTTCTCAAATCGCGTGCTAAAAGAATACTGCGTTTGCTTCAGTGTTCCGCTGTCGGTTGAAATCGTTCCCTTGCCGCTCTTCAGATCGCCTTGCCAAACCGCGCTCGCCTTGCGTTGCATGATGGTGTCACTCCTTTTGCAGATTTCAAATTTTTCGAATGCACGAGATTCGATTCCCACCCTCTTGGGAAGGGTATATTGATCGCATGACGCTGTCGAGACGCGCCAGTTGACTCTGATGCTCAACCCGTTGGATCGCATCGCGCACCGTCCCTGGCCGTTTCCCACCCGCCCATGGATCATGGCGCAATCCTGGCACGACTTACTGTTCGCTCACTGGCCCAGCGACTCCGTAGCGCTGCGCCCGCACATTCCGGCTGCCCTGGAACTTGACGTCTTTCATGGCCAAGCCTGGATCGCCGTCGTCCCATTCCGCATGTCCGGCGTGCGGCTCAGGGGAACGCCCGCGCTACCGTGGCTCTCCGCATTTCCTGAGCTGAATGTGCGCACCTACGTCGTGGCTGATGGCAAGCCGGGCGTCTGGTTCTTCAGCCGGGATGCTCAAAATCCGATCGCCGTCGCCATAGCCCGCGCCTGGTTTCATCTTCCTTATTTTCGTGCCCGGATGCACTGCGCCAACCTCGGCGGATCGATTCAGTACCCAAGCCATCGAACCCATCGCGGCGCCAACCCCGCCATGCTGCAAGCAAAGTATCACCCCACGGGGGAGATCTTTGAGTCGCGACAAGGGTCGCTGGAGCATTTCCTGACCGAGCGCTATTGTCTTTATGCCGCCACGCCCCGCGGCCGCATCCTTCGCGGCGAAATCCATCACCCACCCTGGCAATTGCAGCCCGCCGACTGCGACTTCCAACAAAACTCTATGACCGAATCCATCGGCATCGTCCTTCCCTCACGTAGGCCACTGCTGCATTTCGCCCGCCGGCAAGACATCGTCGTCTGGAACCCCTGTCCCGTCACTTTCTGACGTTAGGTCTGTTCAAGCGCACCAGAGCAAACGCGATCACGCCTTCACCGCGCCCGCCTTATTTTCCACCGCGATTGTTTCAACCAGATCTTTCGCCTTCGTGGTAGTAATCACCACCACGCTAACCAACACAAACAAGGTCCCCACAATGGTTCGCAACCCCAACGCTTCCCCTCCAAGAAAATACCCAAGCAGCACCGCCACCACCGGGTTCACGTACGCATACGTTCCAACCTTAGTTGGCGACTCGCGATGAATCAGCCAGATGTAAGCGGTAAACCCGATGATCGATCCCGCCACAATCAAGTACGCCAATGCCAACCAGACTCCCCGCGACACGTTCTCCGGATGAAAATTGCGAAATTCACCCAACCCGCCCGCCACTACCCCCAGCATGATTCCCCCCACCAACATCTGCACTCCCGAACTCATCACCTTAGAAGCTGGCAGCGGCAGTTTGCGAGTAAGTGCTGAAGCAATCGACCACGTCACCGACGCAATGATCAAAGCCACCGCTCCGGCCCGATCGACAGCCGCCCCGCCAAGATTCAACGACCGGCTGATCAATACCGCCACGCCTGCGATCCCAATCAGCAAAGCCGCTGCCAGCCGCACCGTAAGCCTTTGCGTCCGAAGCAAAATGATTTCCGAAAGCGTCATGAACACCGGGATCAAAGCCAACATCACCGCCGCAATCCCCGAAGGCACCCGCTGCTCCGACCAAAACAACAATCCGTAATCCAGCACGAAAATCAGCATCGCCAGTGTAAACGCCGAAGCCCATTCCCGCCCACGAGGTAAGCGCTCCCCTCGCGCCAAGGTCCACACGCAAAGCACCAGCCCTGCAACAGAAAACCGCATCGCCGCCAGCAGAAACGGCGGCACCTCCCGCACCCCCACCCGAATGGCCAAAAACGTGGATCCCCAAACAAAATAAATAATCGCGAACGCCAACAACGTCTTCCAGGTAGGCCGATGATCCAAAGTACCCATGCGAAATTATGCCCACCCCAAAATCCAATCCACAACCACCCAACCCCTTAACCAGGAGGCCAATTCGGCCTCCCCCGACAACGACTCGAATCGACCAGAAATCAGTTCTCGATGGCCGCCATCTGCTGGCCCCAGTGCAGGAAGGGTTTGCCCGCTGGGGGCCGCACCCTTGCGCTTTTTCGAGGGTCCGGGGTTTAGAGCAAGTTCGCCCAGTGCCAGTTTTCGGGAGCGCCATTTTCTTCTCTCTCGCTCCACCAAAAAATCTTCGAACGCTAGATGACGTCTGCACCCCTCAATCACCAACGCTGTTGCTCCCCGGTTGTTCGGTTGAAAATTCTTGCACAAGTGGAACCGCTATGTAAAAACTACTGTTGATAAAATGATTATCACATGATACAGATCTCGGTAGCTACCCCGGGG
>Ga0182024_10000564_pt1 | contig 95646 bp, 92 predicted proteins | sample P32metaG_FD_120480 | JGI IMG/M metagenome (GOLD analysis project Ga0182024, IMG submission 120480) | Permafrost microbial communities from Stordalen Mire, Sweden - P3-2 metaG (Illumina Assembly) | ecosystem: Environmental > Terrestrial > Soil > Wetlands > Permafrost | place: Sweden: Stordalen... | reverse complement strand
GCCTCGATCACCTGCCGCCTCCAACACAAGTCCCTGTTCGCGTACCTCACCGAACTGCTCAACGCCCACGCCCGCGGAGATCCGGCTCCATTACTGGCCTGAGCAGACCCACTGAACGCTTACTGGAATCGCCTGATTTGGAGGGGTTTTACTGGTGATCGAGGATCGCGCTCGGCCATCGAAAATACCCGGAGTTTGCGGGCGATTTCAGGGGGTTTGGGACGGCGGAGGGAGCTGCCGTCCCAATGGGATGCGGGATCTGGCCCCGTCTTGGTCGGCTCCACCGTGGGGGTCAGCGTGGCTGTGCGGGGCCGATCTCCCACAGGCACGGCTCGGTCATCTTGGGCAAGAATGCGCCACGGCGACCGCGCCGCAAGCGCGCCGGATGCGCTCGCCGAGCGAGCACCGGGTCGACGCCTGGCTCGAGCGTGGCGAGCTGGCGTTCGATGTGCTGGTCGAGGTGCCTGTCCGGGTTTCTCGTGCGGCCGTGATGACTTGGCTCTTGGCAGGTCGGCCGCGGAGTGTGCCTAACTGTCAGGGCGCGTTCCCGCCAGGTTTGCCCGTTTTGCTTGTGTTGCTGGCGGTCGGTGTGTAGCGTGGCTGCTTCAGCGAGATGTTGGCCCCGGCGACAGTTAGAGCTGTCCCGGGGCCGTGGCACGGAAAGGAGTTAGCTTCCCATGCAGGATCAGCCTATTGGCCCGGATGTGGGCGTGGCGGACGAGCAGGTCGAGCGCGAGGTGTTGGCGCTGCTTCTGGAGTCTGAGCTACCGGGGCCGTGGTCGGCCCTGGAGCTGGGGCTTGAGATCGGCAGCGACCTGGTGGCGACCGATGCCGTGATGCGGTTGCACGCGGCGGGCCTTGTGCATCTCTGTCACGGGTTTGTGTGGCCGACGCGGCCGGCGGCTCGTTTGCATCGCCTGACCGAACACCCGTAGGGCTGGAAGTACGTACAAGTAAATAGTGCCCCCGCGCCGCTGTAACGGCCGGGGGCGTGGCACCGAGAGATTTGGGCTCCCGGCGCAGGACTGAGCGTACCCCGGCTGGGGTGGGCTGGGTCTTGCGTGCCGTTGGCTGTCTCCCGGGGCCTCCAATCCGAATGGAGGAACCGATGATGAGCAACACCCCTGTAGATGATGTTGTGCCTGCTGTGTTGGTGCTGGCGGCGGTCGATCGCGCGGAGCGCCATCGCGGCATCAAGGTGGACCCGCCGGGTGTTCCGGTGTGGGGCGTGTTTGGGCATCTCGATGTCGCTGCGCGGTCGAGGCGTGCCCGCCTGGTTCGCGCGCGGCTGGACGAGCTGGTGGACACCGGGTCGCTGGAGCATTTGCGCCGCCACGGGACGACGGTGTGGGCGGTGACGAGGGCGGGGCGGCGGCGTCTCTCGCGGGCTCGGCGTGCGGGGCGGCTGCCGGTGCTACCGGAGTCGCCGCAGCATCGGGCGTGGCGTGAGGCTCGTGAGCTGGCGGGGGAGAGGATCGACGGATTTCGTCTCGACGTTCTCGAGGAGCTCGAGCATGCCCGCGAGCTGCTGGACGCCCACATAGCCGCAGCGGAGGGCAGGGTGGCGCCGGAGGTGGCCGGCGAGTCGGTGTCGGATTCGTGGTTCGAGGTAGCGGAGCGTCTGCAGCATGCGTGTAGACGCCTGGGGTCGGCGAGCTACTGCCTGTCGGAGTGGCGGGAGCCCGACGACGCGCGGGCCGATGTCGATGACCGCAGCGAGCCACGCGACATGGTCTTTGACCGCAAGCAGCGCGACAGGCGTTTCGCGCGACGGCAGGGGCGGCGCAACACGGGCTTGTGGGACCGCGACGCGGAGCTGGTGTTCTTGGGACAGGCGATCCGCGAGATGCGCGAGGAACAGGACATCAGCCTGGCCGAGCTCGCGGGCAAAGCCGGCATCCGGGAGCACCGCCTCGCCCGCGTCGAAGCGGGGAGCCTTGACCCGGACTACGACCTGCTGGTCAAGCTCACACGAGCGTTGAACGTCGAGTCGCACGTGCTGATGAATCGCGTCGAAGCACTCGAACAGACCGACCGGCCAGGGTGATGTATGCCTGCGAAGAAATCGGCGGGTGTCCAGGCGCTTGGCGAGGCGATCCGATCGGCCCGCACCGAGCGCGGGTACGCACAGGAGACGTTCGCGGCACGCGTCGGACTCGACCGCAGCTACTTCGGCGCGGTCGAGCGCGGCGAGTTCAACATCACCATCGACACGCTCACGACGATCGCGGACGGCCTCGATATACGCGCGAGCACGCTGCTTCGCCGGGCAGGACTCTGAAACGTCCAGAGCGCCACGCCGCAGGGCTGGGACGTGGCGCTCATGGTCGAACAGCCGCAACCACGAGCCTCACGGTGGCGGCCTGCGCCCTGTCGTGGTCCTACGGCCGTGCGCGCGCTGCCCGCGCTGAAGCGGCGCCCGTTCAAAAGGGCCGTCAGGCCCGCCTCCGGTGAACGTAGCGGCGCCGACCCCGGCGCAACCCGTGACGTGCGCTCACCTCGCCGCCTGCGCCAAGCCCGCCGCTGGCGCACAAGGAGTGTAAGAGACGGCTCGCACCCCTCGGTGCCCCGGATCTGGGTCGGAGTACGTCAGCGTTTGAGCGGAGCGCCAGCGGCGCCCGATCAGGGTTCCTTCGCCGGCTCGCCGCACACGCGCACTGTCGAGATCGCCGGTCACCTACCGGCTCTTTCCTGGCAGGTAGTACCACGTCCAGCTGTGAGCCCGTAAAGGCCTACCCCGGCTGGGTGCCGGCGAGTGTCGCGGCTCGTCGGTGTGATCGCCGGAGATCGCCGCGACATCTTCCAGCCGCGCCGAGGACGACCCGGGCGCACGAACGGGCCCTCGCCCAGCATTGATGCTCCCCGGTGAACGACGTGGTCTGAGCTGCGAAGAGGCGCGCGCCGGCCGATACCCGTGTACGTCAACGTCGGGCCGTCAGGCACCACCTTGACGGGTTCCGACCCGGAGCTACAGGCAGCTTAAGCTGCCGTGAACGGCACCAGCAGTGCCAAGAAGATCTTCGTCTCGGCGCTAGGCCAGCTCGCTCCGGAGCTTCTTCCAGGCGCGGCTGTTGCGTTCGACGACCTCGTCTTCGATGTCGAGTTTAAGTTCGAATGTGAGCGTTATCGGATGCTCGTCCGTTCCGTCACTCGCCAACTCAGGGAGCCGCGCAGTCTGATGGGCCACGTGGTCGATGAACTCCCGGACCGACAAGACAGGCCCGTCAATGACGCAGGCCGTAGTCTCGAGGACCTCCTCGTACTCCGACGGCACGCTCGCGTTGCGCAGTCCGGCAGCCCAGTCCAGCCAGGACTCGTACATCGAGAGAAGCCGGCGAGCCACGCCTGCGATCTTGGTGGCGTCGCCCGGCTGACCTGGAGCCCCAAACGCCTGCTCGTAGATAGATGGGGACATGATGCGATCGAGAACGATGTGCTTCTGGATCCATCCGATCTCACGACCGAGGAAGTCGTTGGCGGATGCCAGATCGACGTCGCGACGTGGTCCGCGCGGCAGTTGCAGCTCGTGATCGCCCCACTTGGTCTCAAGCTCACTCCTTCCTTGGACCAAGACTCCGACGAACAGCAGGTACTCCCAAAACTCTGGGCGCTCGGCAACAACTCTTGCCTGTTCCTCGGAGGTGCTGGGAATCGTTAGCCGCAACACACCTTCATCGGGCTGCACGGCTTGCACGACAGGCTCTTGCGCGAGTCCAGCACCAGCACGAACCCCAGCGCGGGTTAGTGCCGCAGAAAGTTCGTCCGCAACCTGCTCGATCCCACGGCTGGTCAACGCGCCCAGACGGTCGGCCAGAATTGGTGATCGCTGGATGATGTAGCGGTGGTCGACCTTGTGCCACACGGGGAGGATGACCTTCGATCCAGCATCCACCTCGCGCGCTGCCAGTCCCGCAAGCTCTCTTTGGGGCCACTCCTTAGCGAAGAAAGAGCGACTGAGCACGACCACGCCGTAGCGGCTACGTGCTAGCGCGGCATCAATGCCCCCACTGAGGCTGTCGCCTATGGTCAGCTCAAGCTCATCCAACCAAACTGACCATCCGCGGGCTTCCAAGGCCTTCGACAGGGGCCTCGCGACGGTGTCCTTGTCCTCGCCGGCGTGGGAGATGAAAAGGTCGATGGTGTCCGTGGCACCGTTTGTGCGGGGTAGTGGAGGATTGCCCTGCTCTACCTCTGAGGTGGGCAAAGGCAGAGGAGCGTCTTGCTGTTGGCTCGGGTAGCTGATATCGAGAAATTCTCTAACGGTGTCGATGTCCCGATAGCGACGGGCTGGCTCGAGATTGACCTCGAAGGACCAGTCATCGGACTCCGTTCTCCCGAACGAGGTCCAGAGCTGCCACGCTTCGTCGCATATGAGAGTGCCAAGACGGGCCACTGCGATATCTCCCGAGTCGAGCCCGAGGTGTAGACGGATCTCGTCGCTTTTGACCGACAGGCGCTCAAGCTCGGTGGGAGACGACGGCCGGAATTCTCTTGCGCTCTCGGCGATATAACGGACGGCAGCTACCAAGAGGTCAAGATCCTCGGCAGCTGACCCTATATCCATCAAACCTTGGAGACTCAACCCGACAACCGTCTCCTGCCGAAGCTGGAACTCATGGCTGCGAGTCATTGCCGGGCGCACGAGACCTTGCTCCGCCAGGTCGAGGTAGATGTCGCGGGCCTCAACATCAGCCTCGTCCGAGAGAGCGCTCACGTATTGAAAGAGCGGCCACTCTCCCTTCGCAGCGAACGTCTCGTACATCAGCTCACGCATTCGACGCTGAGGACTGACAATGCTGTGAGCGTCTTGGGTAGGTCGTTGGGCGCCGGCTCTGATCTTCGCCAGCGCCGTTTGGTACGGGACGCCTTCGCTCTTTGTGATTTCACGGGCGAGGCGCTGCTGCTTGCGGTTTGGCTCGGCTGACACGTACGGCTCCTTTCGCGGTGGCGTCCCATGCCCGCCCTGAAAGGGTCATAGCGTCAGTCCGACGGCTGGGCCGCTTCCCCGGCTTATGCGACGCGGGCATGGACCACGAATCGCGAACGGGACGCTTTCGGCAGCGCACCGCCAAAGATAGCGCGCTCCCCGGCGTCGTCGAGCAGCAAGAGTCATACGTGGTCACATCCGCGCGCGAAGTGCCTGCCGTGGAAACGCGCTTCTCGCCAAAGCAGGCATGACGTCAGCCCGAGACGAGACGCATAGGAGACATCGCGTGGGACCCGCTTTGCGCTTGTGCTTTCGCGTGAAGCCGGCTGCCACCGGGTCTCGGACTACTCGATCCCGAGTGAGAGGTCGTGGTCTTGCTCGTGGTGCTGCGGGTGGTCTTGCGGTTCGGGTGCCTGGTCGAGTTCGGGCCGGTGGTCTTGCGCGGGATGGTGATGGGCGGCGTCAGCCTGGTTTTCGTGATCCGTGTCGTGGGTTTGGCTGTGTTCGATGATTTGTTCGATGCGGTCGTGTAGCTCGGTTTGGATGTCTCTGTCGTTGCGGTTCTCGGTGCTGATGCGGACGTCAGTTTGGCCGTTGGCGTGGATGGCGGCGACGAACCCCAGTTGTTGCTCGGTTTGCCATCCGCCGAACAGCGCGTACGTCGGCTCGCCGGTGTGGGCTTGGAGGTTGTAGAGGCCGTTCGAGTAGGCGAGCTGGATGGTCCCGAGGTCGCGCGTGTTTAGTTGAATGTCTGCTGGGTTGGCCTCCTTGATGTTGACGGGCGAGTTCTTGGTTTCTGGCTGGTGTTCTGCGAATCGCTCGCGGGCATCGCTCTGCTCCCGGTCGTGATGGGCTTGATCGTGCTGGCGCCGGCTGGTGGGGTCGTGTTCGTCGGGCTGGTCATGGGTGTGGCCGTGTAGGTGGTCGAGGAGGTTGTCGAGGTCATGTTCGCGGGGGCGTCCGCGCTCGGTGGCGGCCTGTGGCTGTCGGGGACGGTCCGTGGTCTGCTCGCGCGAGGCGCCCTGTTCGATGGTTTTCTTTGTGAGCGTGGCTTGTGGTGCTCGGCTGCGTTTGAGCTTCTCGGCGAGGCGTTCCATGGCGCCGGTGTCGAAGCCTTGCTCGCCGAGGTCCTCGCGGGACACGTAGATCTGGGTTTGCTCGCGGGCGCGGCTGACGGCTACGTAGGCGTGCTCCTTGTCGGTCTGCCAGCCGCCGATGAGGATGCCGGAGGTCTCGGCGGTGATTCCTTGTGCTTTATGGACGTGCGCTGCGTATGAGAGGGATAGGTCTGAGAACTCGCTGGTGTCGACGCTTACCTCGCGTGGTTCGCGTTCGCGGGTCTTGATCGTGACCTGATCGTGCCCGCGGCTGGTGTCGATGATCGTGCCGGTGATCCCGTTCTCGACCCTGTTCTGGCCGGGGATCCGGTATTGGCCGGAGAAGATGATCTCGTCGCCCGCTGCGAGGCCGTAGGGCTTGCCGGGTAGCTGGACCTTGTGTGCTCCGAGCTCGCCGGCGGCTGCGCGGCGTTCTTGGGCCATCGCGTTCATCTGGTCGCGCTCGAGGTTGCTCGCGTCGGTCAGCATCACCGCGCGCCCATCCGGCAGGGTTTTGCGCATCTGATCCCAGTTCTCGACCATCGCCTGCGCTGCCTGGGCTCGCGTGTCGTGGATGTGTAGCCGCTCGTGAGCTTGGTATTGGGCGAGCGCGGGGCCGGGTTCGCCGTTTCGGATCTGCTCCCATGCCTCGCGCTCCCAGTCGTGGTGGGCGCGGTGGACTTCGGTCAGCTCGGCTGTCGGGACCTTCCCCTCAAGCTGAGCGAACAGACCGCCCGCTCCGATCGACCCGATCTGTGCAGCATCACCGACATACACGGCCTTGGCGTTCGCGCGGGCGGTGAGCTGGGTGATCTGATCGAAACGCTCGCTATCGCTCATCGCGGCCTCATCCATCACCACGACCGTGTCCGGGCCGAGCTTGATGCGCCCGCTCTGCACGCCGTTGATCAGCTGGTCGACGGTGTGGGCACGGTCAAGCTTCGCCTCGTCCCTGAGCCCTTGCGCGCGGCTGCCCGCGATCGCGATACCGATGACATCGTTGCCCTCAAGCTGCCACGCGCGGACGGCCGCCGCGATCACGACACCCTTCCCGGTACCAGCACGCCCGACCAACACGCTCACGCCGCCTGGGCCGGTGATCGTCTCCAGCGCTTCGCGCTGCTCGGGGGTGAGCGATCCTCGTATGTCTCGCCCGGCCTCGCGGCGTGCTTGCTTGAGCGACTCCTCGCTGACGGGGGCGGCGTTCTCTGTGACGCGCCGCCGTGCGATCTCGATCGTCCTTTGCTCCATCTCGCGCAGGCGGCGGGTCGTCCACAAGCCGCCCTCCAGCGCCAGAAGCTCACCGGAGCGTGCGAGGTCGTTGACGAGCCGGTCCGCTGCGGCTGGCCGGCAGACGCCGGCGCTCAGCTCATACGCCTTGGCGCGCAGTTCGCGCTCGGTGATCATCGACTGCTCACGCGTGACCTCCGCGAGCAGCTCGCCGGCGAGATCGACGCTCCGCTCACCCCCTACGCGCGAGGCGCCGAACAGTTCCTCCGAGCGTTCGGCGGTCTGGTTGTACTCGGCGCCGAGCACGCGCCACGCCGCGTTGACCTCGACGGGGTCAGCGGCTGTCTTTGAGCCGCGGGTGCCGAGGGTGAGGCTGTCGAGCTCACCTGGCCGTGGCTCGCGGCCGTAGCGTTGGCGGAAGATGTTCGCCGCACGGTCCACGTCCTGGCCGCGAGAGGACCAGTGCTCGGACAGATCCTTTGCAACGCCGTGGATCGCGAAGTAGCGCTCATTCTTTCCCTGGCGCCGTTCGATCTGCAGCCCGAGGGTTTGGAGGTTCGCGGCGAGCTCTGCCCGGTACCACGCGCCGCCCTCGCGGGCCGCACGGAACAGCTGCTTGGATTCGACCGCCGCCAGCCGGCCATCCCGGCGTTCGGCGGCGATCACCGCGACATGAGAATGCAACTGCGGGTCAGGGATCCCGCTGACGTCCTGGTCGCGCCCGAGGCGGCTACTGGTGTGCACAGCCTCCACCGCCAACAGGCGCCTCGCCTTCTCAAAGCGCACCACCCCGCCGGTCTTGCGGCGCACGAGTGCGACCTCACGCTCTGTCCGCTCCAGCGCGCTCTTCACGGCCTGGCGGTGCGCCGCCTCGATCTGCGCGCGACGGTACGGGCCGGCGGTCGCCCACAGCGCCGAGACATCCTTCGGCGGGCTGAACGTCACATCGATCGCCGCGACCCTCGTACCGTTAGAGCCAGCCGGCCGGATCGGCGCGCCATCGACAGGCGAAAAGCCATGCATCAACGACCGCAGATCACCTAGCTCGACAGTCTTCCCCGGGTCGATACCGAAGGAGCTCAACAACCTCTCAGGGCCGTGCCATCGCGCGGCCGACGCGCTGCCGTTCGCGTCGTCGGTGTAGTAGTCGCCACGCGATGCCTGCGACACCAGGTACCTCGACCATGTCGTCGCTGAGCCGCCGGGGATCTTGTGAGTGCTCTGCACCCCGCGAACGTAGCGCCGCCTGTTTCACACATCAACTACGCTCCAGGACCTGCCGGGATTACCTGTAACCCACGGTAATAACCTTTATGTTCAGCATCGAAGGTGCGTGTAGTCTGCGCTGTTCTCAAGGTGACTGCACAGATGCAGACACCGACTCGGCCCGAAGGGCCCTACCTTGCTTTTCAAGCCCCGAAGGGGCGGTGCTTCTCTCAGCCCGTCGGGGCCCGAGCCGCCGGGGTCGGCGCAACGCCCACGAGCCAGGCGCCGCGGGCGGTTGGGCCGTGGTCCTGAAGGTGTGAGAAATCCATGGGCGCGAACGCGCCAACTTTGCCCGGAAAGCTGGAGTTCTCGCGCGCGTGTAACGTAGACAGACCACCAATAAAAGTGGCCACGGCGCCGCGCTAACCGATCCGGCCGTCAGCGACTCGACGAGTTCCGCGACGCCGTCGCCGATGTCCTCGCAGAGGCGCTCACGATGCTTAACGCCGCCCGCGTTGGCGGATCCGACGTTTGGTTCGACCTCGCCGCACGGCTCCGGCATGCCTGCTGGCTGCTTGGCTCCGCCACCTACCTTACGCCAGCCAAACCCGCCCGCTTCTGAATGCATCGCCGCAGTCGCCACGAGTTCAAGCGCTGGATCAACATATGCTAGGACGACTTCGCGAGAGCAGCAAGGGACGGGGACCGTCCCCAAGGTCCAGATTCGGAGCGGACGGTTCCATCCGAGACGTCCGGCATCCTGCGAAGAACCTATCGTGAATCAATCTTTTAGAAACATAGGTTATTTCAGCCTAGAATCGATTGCGCTGGTGGATTCCAGCGATCTCGGCTACTCTAAGGTCGTGGGCAAGGCAACTCAAATGATCACGCTGCCGCTCGACGAACGGATACGCGTGTCGCGTCGGCAGAGCACCTCCATGTCGATGCCTCTCGCGGTTCATCATCGGCTTGACGTTCTGGCTGAACTTGCTGGCGTCGTGAACGCGAGCAGGGCTGAGATCATCAGCATGCTTATTGCTGAGACGGTCCTCAACGCCGAGCAACTCGAGGATCGGATCATCGCTTACCGCAAGATGACCGTGGGTGACGTTGTCCCTGCTCAACGAGGCACCAGCGATGGCGAGGCCGACAACGTGATTTCGCTTCCCGCCCGCCAGCCAGGCCGTCCGCCGAACCGAGCCACGGGATGAGCGATCGGTCAGCGACTAACTCCCACGTACGGCACTACAGCCGTGGAGCGGTAGCTACCGGGCAACGCACATGCGCTGCTGGACTCGTACAGTGGTCTAGGCTACGTTGCTCGATATGCGCCACGGGGAATGATGATGTCGTGGTGACGTCACATGAGCGCAATGGTGGCGCACGATGAAGGACCGTGACGCGCGTTATGCGACAACCGCCACACGGCAGCTGCTCGCCAGCCAACTGGTTCAAGATCTTCGTGACCTACGCACCGGCCTAACGGCAGAGGACGAGGAGCGCCACAGGCTTCAGCTGCTGCGCAGCCTAGCCGAGGCAGCCGAGCGCGGCGCCAAACCTGTGCTCGAGGACCGCGAAGGGCGTGCGGTGGGGGGCTCACTCTCACCCGCGCGAAGCCGAGAACTTGCCACGCTAGATCAGGACGAGGAACTATTCATGCTCGTGCGACGGCTACGGGGCGAGAACGCAGCGGGCGTCGCGGAGTTCGCCGAGCAGGTCAAGTCGCTCGTCGATGCGCTCCTGAGTAGCGGTTGGCAGACGGTCGCGCCGGCTCTAAGGCTTTTTGCTCAAGGAGACCTAGAGCCTTTCCTGCAGCGAATGGAGCGTCTGGATGAACTCGAGGGCCCACGGACGCACGCAGGACATCGAGCGCTAGTAGATCGCTGAGCCTTTGAGCAATGCCGACTCCGGCCCTGTCGGGTCTCAGCGCACGCATCTTTGAGCGAACGCTTGCCCGCCTAGCGCGTCTTCGAGGTGAGCTTGAGGATCTACAGAGAGCTTATGGTGACCGCGAGGATCTGCCGGGGATTGAAACGCTGATCGGGGCGATGATGTTGGTCAACGCGGAGATAGAGCGACTCGTTGGGCGTCGGGCCCGTCAGCTCGCAGACAGTCCGGGACCGAGTCACGATGAGGCATTCCGTCAGCGGGTCGGCGGGTATCTTGCCTCGATCGAGACCCTGTTGCCGCATCCCCTCGACATCGCCCGTCGCCCTCACGGTCGGGATATCGAGGCACTCGTGCCTGTCTTCACCAGGTTGGCGTCCAGCATCTCTGGTGGGCGTGACCTCATCTTCGAGCCCGGTGTGGACTATGAGTTTCAGGACTCTCTGATCGAGAAGCTCATCGAGTACGCCGATCAGGTCAGTGGAGATCTCACCACAGCGCTTCGGAAGATGCCGCACCTGACAGTCATCAGCTATCCAGCACAGCTCGACAGCGATACGCTGCTACATAGTGTCTTGGCGCACGAGATCGCCCATCTCGCATTGTTGAAGGTCGCCAGCAGCGAACCAGCAAGCATCGGCGAGATGAAGATCAATGCCAGCATTGATGAAAATTACACGGAGCTGCAGGCAGAGCTCGCCGTCAAACTTCCTCCCGAAATCGAGCTGAGCCGGGGGGAAGAAATGCTCGCTGAGCTGCTAACCAAGACGCGCAGGCGAATCAAGCGCTGGTTTACCGAGCTTGCATGCGACAGCCTTGCGTTGAGGATGGTAGGGCCAGCGTTCTTGTTCGCGCTGGTCGAGCTTGAGCTGGCGAGCAACCGCTGGGCACAGGAGAGCCAAATGCCGGGCTACAGTACCCACCCAGGCCTTGGCTGGAGGGTACGACGGCTGATTCCCGGAGCGCGTGAATGGTTTCCGGTAAACCGCCGTGGCCCCGCGTGGATGGCGGGTCGGACGGCGCTCACGGAAATTGACGGGTGGCTGCCTGATGAGCACGACGAGATCACCGACCTCGAACGCAAGATCATCGAGGAGGCGCTCACAAGGCTCGAAGACCAGGCCACGGTTTACCAGGCACTCGGCGCCTCCGGGGAATATCTAAGGGGTACTTTCGCGACCGACCTAGAGGTCGTGTGGCACAAGCTTGATTCGGGCATCCCACCTGCTGAGCGGATTCTGGGCCGCAGCATGCCGTCTGCGCGACCGCTGCGGCGACACCTGAGGCCGCGCGCGCTGGCGCGCTCCTCAGAGCGCACATTCCGGAACAAGATTGACCTTCCGGAGCCGTGGTCGGCGCCTATGGACTGGCGGTCAGTCCTAAATGGTGCCTGGGTCTTTTGGTTGGACGACCGCGCAAGGACACCGACGGATTCGGACGAGCAACGGTCGCTGCCTATTGCCCGAAGCGCGATGCGTGACTGGAGAGACTTCAACGACCACATCCGGGGCACGATCGAGCTGTGCGGAGTTCATGCGCACCTGAGCGAACTACGAGACCAGCTTGATGTTCTGAACCTGCCCGGAGGAGATGACCGATGTTGAGCGGGGCCACAATTGTCAAGCGGCTGTCCGACCATCGCAGCGGGTTGGGCATCACACCGATAATTGACGCCCGCGGGCAAATTGGGGCGGCGAGTGTCGACCTGCGACTCGGACCTGACTTTATCGTCGCGAGGCGGGCTACCGGGCTTGCTACTTTCGATCCCGCTCGAGTCGATGAGATTGCGCGCAACATACGCGACTACCAGGACTACGTTCGCCGCCCGCCAGGAAGTGCTTTTTACTTGCATCCTGGCGAGTTTGCCATCGCAAGGACGCTCGAGTACTTGACACTCCCCAGCTACATGGCAGCACAGGTTAACGGGCGGTCTTCCTGGGGCCGTCTGGGACTAGTAATTGAGACTGCGCCACTCGTGCAGCCTGACTTTTGCGGCGTCATCACGCTCGAGCTGTCTAACCTTGGGTCTGTCCCGATCGTGCTCTACGTCGGAGTGCGCGTGGCCCAGGTTGCGTTCTTCGATGTTGCGCGCCCTACGCATGCATAAAGGAGGCGCCGCGCGGTACGGCGGTCAGTTCCGCCCGCAGTTTTCGCAGCTTCACCGCGACCGCGACCTGTTCTGGGTAGTGCCGTTCCCGATTCGATATGTCGTCGCAGTCACCGGCGAGCGGTTCTCCGGGAAGACGACGGCTCTGACCTACTTGAGCGAGAAGAAGGGCTTTGAGATATACAGCCTCGCGACCGATCTTCGAGAGATGGCGGTGCATCGGGGTATACCGCTGGAGCCACGTGTACGGTTGCAGGACTTTGGCGACGAGCTACGTGCCGAGCACAACGACCCCGGCTACCTTGGACGGATCGGTATGCGACGCATACATCGTGAGCATCTATCGCATCGCCCCGTGGCGGAGCCAGCACGGCGCATCGCGATCGGGGGGTTTAAGCGGCCCGAGGAGCTCGAAGTGTTCGAGCACCTACCACGTTTCAGTCAGATCAACATGCAGTGTGCGCGTCCACTCCGCTTCATACGTTCTCGCGACAGTGGCGTGCTGGAGCGCGAACTCCAGCACTTCAAACTAGCGGGATTAGTCGACGAGGACTCTTTTGCCGAATACGTTGATGAGCGCGACCTCCGCGGCGCGGCCAACCGTTGGACCGGCGCCTATGGACAGCGGGTAGGCGAAGTCGTTACCAAACCGTCAGCGTTGGCTGTTTCTAACGAAGGCGATATAGCCGAGATGTATGCGCAGCTCGACCAGCTGGTGGGGGACTTCGACGACACGTTCCGCACTGCTCCCCAGTAGCGGTAGTCCGGCCCTAAGGGCGCGTACTACACGGCGGCGCAGACACGCGCCTGAGCGGGGAGTGGCAACTCACGACTGGCGAGACTAAGGCTGACCATCTCGCACACGGGTGCCTCCATGTTGATCAGCTGCGGAGCCTCTACCTGCTCGTCGATCGCCCGCTGCGTAAGCGTGCCGATGAACTCGTCGGCAAACGAGTAGCTCATATCGCGGACTCCCTGGAAGTCGAGAACGAGCGGTGTCGTGTCGAGATCGCTGACCTCGTGAAGGTGCGCGAGCAGCCGTACCGCCCGCGGACGTGTCGAGAAGACAGAGCCTTGTTTTGCTAGCTGATAGACCACGATTACCTCCCGAGTAACGTTAGCGGACTTATCGACTTTACAGGAAGCTCCCGTCGCTTCGGTGCATGTCGGGCCTCGAGATGTCGACCAGCACCCACGTACCCGGGGTCCTCGGCGCAAGCGTGGATCGGCGGGTGAGCAGACGGCCGCCCCTAAGAGCCAACGTGAGACGCGCCGTGCCCGACCAAACCCGCAAGGTCGCGGTCCCGTCGAGCGACCGGAGCTGGCGGAGGATCCCGCAGCAACCGTGCAGTGGAGCACGGCTGGGGTTTGCTGGTGATCTGAATGCCGCCCAAAGCGCGTCGCGCTCGTCGACGAGGCTAGGGTTTCTTTGCCTCTGGGCAGCAGGAATTCCAGAGCCGAGATCGCCGACTGCGAGCCGAAGACGGGACTTCTCGCGGTCGGCTGCGACGTAGGCGGATCCGATCGTGTCCGGGGCCAGCGCGTTGGCGCAGAGCTCTGAGAAGCAGAGCATCAACGTGGAGGCCAGCCTGTCGGTATCGAATGCCGGGTGGAGCTTGTCAGCTAGGCGCTCGCCGACAAGCTCGACGAACTCTACGCTGCGAAGCCGAGTGCAGGGGAGGAGGACGTTTTCGCTTGGAGTTTTGGCAGAGGCCCGGAGCTGAGAGAGCGAAGAGGCGACATCGGGGCGCAGAGGAGCGAGGACTTGGGAGTCGGAACCGGACTCGGCGTGGAGGTCGAGGGTCGCAGCCAAGCGAACCGCGAACATGGGGCCGACCGTGCAGAGCTGGCTAAGGTCGATCACCGCTGGACCGGCACCCGCGTTTAGCGGTAGCCAGTCCGCCCATATGCCGTCGCGGGCGCTACGGGCACTCGGACCAATCAGTTGAATAGGCTCGCTGGGAGCCGATTGCTGCCGCACTTGTTTAACGGTAACAGCAGACTGATGTTTTCATTCTTCTTATTCCTCGGAGAAGCTGTGTGGCTCCCAATCGAAGATCGCCTGCTCCTCGTCTGGCTGCTCACGCACCGGCTCCGGGCGCAATCGGCCTTTGGCACCTACGCGACTAGCCTTGAGGGGCCCAACGCCCAAAGTCCGGTTGATTCGGTAGGCCTGGAAAAATGGGGTCGCGCGCCCGGCATCGATCGATAGGGAGAGCCCGTATGCCCTCTCGAGACCCACCTTTGCCGACCCGGTGGCGAGGTCCTGCGCCGTCGCTGGCACCGGGCCGCCTTCGATTGCTACCTCTGCACTAGTAGTGCCACTGCCGCCGAGCATGAGAAGGAAGGTCTCCGCAACGGCTACGTGCGTAACGACGCGCCAGTCGGCCTGCCAGTTCCCGTCGCTGGCACACTTGACAAGCGCTTGCTTGAGAGCGTCGAGATTGTCGACGCGATGGAGGACGACTGCGGTAGCACGAAAGAACACTGCGTTCTCCCGCGTGAACCGCAGTTGACCCGAAAGCTTGAGCCCTACCCCCTGCCCGTGGACACCTCCCGCCCCGCTCCCGTCAATGGCAACCGCCCCGTCCGAGGCGAATCCCCAGTCGGCGACGGCTGGCTCAGTGTGGGGCACGAATCCAATTCCGAGTTCCGTGAGTGTCGTATTCACCTCGAACTCTCTTCCTTGAAAAACTCCAACGTCCCCGAGACTAACCTCGCCCTGAGCCGGCCAGGTGGCTATGTATTTGAACTCGCGCGAAAGCTCGTCGCCGTATTGCTCAGGAGCGCCCACAAACTGAACTGTACAGGCATACGGGCTTCTTACGACTCAGCGCTCGCGCCAACGCCGGTAGTTGGAGGGATTCGGATCAGGTAGGTCCTGGGCGATCCGCCAGGCCAACGTTCTGGACGCCGGCGATGTTTTTCCATGGTTGGGTGTGGTGCCAGGGGGTGAGTTGGATGGTGTTCCAGTCGCCGTTGTGTAGGTGGAGTGCGTGTCCGTTGGGTAGTCGTGCGATTTCGCCGGGTGTGAGGATGCGTTGGCGTTGGGTGTGGTAGTTGACGCTGTCGGTGTGGGTGGGGTGTGCGAGCCATTCTTGTGGGTCGGCGTGGCTGAGGGTTTGGCTGATGGTGTTGCGGTCGTATTCGCCGAGGGCGAGGGAGATGGCTTGGAGGGTGTGGGGGTCGGCGATGCCGGTGAGGATGAGCTTGGTTTGGAAGAGGGAGAGGAGTGCGTCGGCTTGGTGCTCGCCCCAGCGGGTGCGGGCTTGTGAGAGGTCTTGGAGGCCGATCATGATTTGGAGGTGTTGCCCGCCGGCTTGGGAGATGAGGGCGGGGAGGTCGTGGATGGGTGCGGTGTTGGCGATCTCATCGAGTGCCCACAGCATCGGCGGGCCGGTGATGGTTATGGTGCGGGCGTGGTGGTAGGCGGCGTGGCGGATCTGCTCGAGTAGCCCGACGATCAAGGGGGCGCAGAGGGCTTGCTTGTGCTCGGGTGCGGTGATGTAGATCGTATCGGTCGAGGTGACGAAGCGTTCGGGGTCGAAGTTGGGGTTGGCGGCGGCTGCGCGGACGGCGTCGGAGTTGTAGGCGGCGAGCACGCCGGCGGTGGCGCTGAAGATGCTGGAGCGCTCGCGCTGGTCGGTGCTCTCGATCCCCGCGAGCACATCCGCGGCGATCGGCGTGTCGAGGTCGGCGAGGATTGCTTCTGCTGGGGCGAGGTCTTGGCGGAGGGTCCAGCGGAGCACCTCGGCGATCGGCTGGCCGGTTTGGTGGGCGGCGTAAAGGAGCGGCGCGAGCAGCGCGGCAGCACGCTCTGTCCAGTGACTCTCATTCGTCGTGCCAGCGGCGGGACGGGTCGCTGCCGTCATCGCCCGGGCCATGACGAGCGCCTCATCCCAGGTCGCTGAGGCGGCTACTGGTGACCAGCACAGGCGCCGCACCCCGGCGGGCAACCCGGTGTCGGTGGTTTCGGTGCCAGCGGGGTCGAACAGCCAAGCTTGGCCGATCTCCGATCGTGCGGAGAGCGTCGCGCGGATCACGTCGGGCTTGGTGGAGGTGCTGATCGCGGCGCCGCAGCAGGCCATCAGCGCGGGGATCATGACGGCACTGGTCTTGCCGCTCCGCGGCGGCCCGAGGACCATGACCGCGCTCTCCGGGTCCGCGGTCACCCAGCCGCCGTACTCATCGACGCCGAGGTAAGCGCCGCCGCCGAGGCGCATGCTCCCCTCGCGGGCACGCGTCGCCGGGCTGACCCCTTTCGCCCTCGCGGAGCTGCCCGGCGTCTGTCCGGCGTCGAGCTGTGGTCGGCCGAGCGGGGTCCGCAGCGGCGGGGGCTTCCTGCGAGCAGGACGAGGGACGCGCGGCGGGCGGGTAAGGACACTCATGAGGAGCATCAGCCCGACCCGCACCGCCAGGAGCGCGATCAGCGCGCCGGCGATCCATGGGAGCAAGCCGCCGAGGTCACCACCGAAGCCGAGCGCGAGACGCAACGTGTCCAACAGCATCAGCAGCAACGGCACACCAATCACCACGCCCGCTACACGCGCAGTGAGCGAGGGTTTGCGCCGGAACGGGGGCTCCATGTGTTGGTGTGAGGGCCCCCACGGGCGCCTGCTTCTACCGCTTGACATGCACCTCACCTTACACTAATGTCCGGGACATGACAAACATGTTTAGGGGAGAAAGCGTTCATGCCGCCACGTAGAGCAGCAGGTCTCGGCGCGGTCCGCCAGATCCGCGCCGAACTGAAAGACGCCACCAGAGAGCGCCAAGACCTCGACCAGCGGATCAGGCGTCTGCGTGCCGCTGAAGCCGCGCTCTACGGCGGGCGCAGCCCGAACGCGAAGGTGCTGAAGCGCGAGCAGCTGCGCGCCTATCTGGCCGAGCACCCGGGTTCGCGGAGCCTCGAGGTCGCCGACGGACTCGGCGTCCCCCCAGGGAGCGTGAGGACGCTGCTGTCCACGATGAAGAAGTCCGGCGTAGTAAGCAACGAGAAACAACGCTGGTATCTCACCAGCGAGGACGGCTAAAAGAGGCGGATCGTGGAGGACGCGCGGATCAGCACCACCACACGCGGGTTGCTTTCCCAGTCGCCCGGGATCGTGCTCTACGCCGTCACGCTCGCCGGGCAGCTCCTCGGCTCAGCCGCAAGAGCACTGATCACCGCGGTCGTGCTCGACATCGTCGGCCTGCTCACCGGCTGGAGCATCCCGATCAACCCAATCGCGCTCGCTGTCGCGTTTGCGCCGCTCGCGGTCTCCCTGCTTGCCGTGATCTGCCCGCCGCTGGTGGCGCCGTTTGACGGGCGCTGGTGGGAGATGAGCACCGGCGGACGGCCACCCGAGCAAGACGAGCGCGAAGCATTCGAGCACGCCTTCAGCGAACTACAAGACGTCGACCCGACACTACGCCCGCCGCGGCACTGGTTCGTCGCCGAAGAGCCCACCCACAACGCCGCCGCCTACGCCTCCTCGCTATGCGTAAACCGCGGGCTCCTCGAGAGCTCCTACGCCGCCGCGGTGATCGGACACGAGATGGGACACCTCCGCAGCAGCGACGCGCACATCACAAGCGCCCTCAACCTCCTCCTCATCAGACCCATGGACACACCCGAAATCCGGCCGCTATGGACGCTGCCATTCAGAGGCCTCCTATGGCTCGCATCCGGCCAAGCCGTGCTGTGGCTGACCGCGAACACCTGGGAGATGTACTGGCGCTCCCGCGAGTTCGCCGCCGACGAATACGCCGCGCGCCTCGGACAAGCACACAACCTCGCGCAATCACTCACCCACGAATCCCTCCCCCACGAGCGCGCCATCCGCAACATGCGCTTCTCCCGCGCCACCCACCCCTACACCAAGCCCCGCATCGCACGCCTACAAGCACACCGCACACCCCCAGGAGAACACCAATGACTACCCGCCGCCGCGGGCTCGCCGCAGCACGCCACATCGCCGTCGAGCTCACCCCCCAAACCATCGAGCAAATCGCCAGCCGCGTCACACAACTACTCCACCACCAACAACCACCCGACACCACCCCATCCACGCCAGAGTGGATGACCGCGAAAGAACTCGCCGCACACCTCAAACTCAACCCCGCCTGGATCTACGAACACGCCCACGAACTCGGCGCAATCCGCACCGGCACCGGACCCAAGGCCCGCATCCGCTTCAACCTCCACACCGCCACTCAAACACTCAAACAACACCAGCGGCCCGCGCCGGCATCCACAGCCCCGCCGCGGCGCAAGCTCACACCGCGCCCGGCGCCCTACGCCACCGACGCCCCCCTACTCCAGATCGGCGACCCATATCCACGCAACACCCGCGGCTACCACGCCCGGACTCGCGCCCGCTCATATCGCGGACTGGCGGTGAGCTGATGGCACGGGCAGCCACGGGCGGCATCGCCGTCGAAACACTCGGAGACGGGACGCTCGCATTCCGCCTTCGCTTTCGCGCGAACGGCAAGCGGGAAACCGTCTATCTGCATGAGTCGCGGGCTTGCGACTGCGGGTGCGGAGGCGGTTGGAACGAGCGCACCGCCGCGGTGGAGCTCGAGAACGTCCTCGCGCGCGTCAAGGCGGGCGTATGGACGCCACCACAGCCGCGCCCCACGGGCAGCGCCGTGGCAGAGAGCGGCGTGCCGGGCTTCCACGAGTACTGCTCGCGGTGGCTGCAGGCCCGGATCGACGGCGTCATCGGCGAAAAGCCGATCCGGCCCACCACCGCAGCCAAGTACCGCTGGCGGATCGAGTCTCACCTGTTGCCGTTCTTCGCCTCCTATCGGCTGGATGAGATCGATCGCGACGTCTGCCTCGCGTTCAAGGCCCGCCTGCTCCGACAGTCCAAGGAGTTGCGGGAGGCGATCGTTGCGGGCGCCGAGATGCGCGACCGCAACGGCAGGCGAGTCAAGCCACTTTCGCCCGCCTCGATGAGAATGGTCATCGATGGGCTGGTCGCGATCCTCGACGACGCTGTCGAGGACGGGCACATCGACTCCAATCCTGCGCGCGGCCGGCGGATGCGGATCAAGGTGCCGAAGCCGAGACGTACGTTCCTGGAGCTCGACGAGCTGGCTGCGCTGATCGACGCCGCCGCGGAGCAGGACATCTCGCTGGGGCCAGGGGTCGCTCCGATCGAGCTCGGCCTGACGGCGGCCCAGGTGGCCCAGCTGCATGGGCAAGGCAGGACGCCGACGCAGATCGCCGGTCAGCTGGGCTTGGCGAAGTCAACCGTCTCCCATCACCTCAAGAGGCTCGGGCTCAAGGTCGGCCGGGGATACGTCGGGCGACGCGTCGTAATCGAGATCCTCGGCCGCGGTGGTCCGCGGGCGAGCGAGTTGTGCGATCTGAAGATCGGTCACGTGCGCCTGCACGACGCGGACGGGGCGCGCTTTCGCATCCCCGACGCCAAGACCGAGACGGGGATACGCGAGGTGCAGATGACCCCCGACCTCGTCGAGACCGTCGTGGATCACCTGGACCGCCTGCGACGCATGGGAGCGCCGACAGGACCCGAGGACTATCTCGTGCCGAACCTCAGCGGCAAAAGGATGAGCTACGGCAGGGTCGAGGAGATCGTCCGCGACGCCGCGAAACGCGCCTCCGAGCGGCTCACGGGACAAGGCCTGCCGTCGCTGCCGCACACAACGCCGCATACGCTGCGGCGCACGTACATCTCGATCGAGCTGCCGGCCAACGAATTCGACGTGAAGTGGGTGATGAGCCAGGTCGGGCACGCCGACTCGAAAATGACGATGGATGTCTACGCGCAGCTGCAGCAGCGTGCCAAGCGTGACCGTGGAACCAAGTTCGACAAGCTCGTGCGCGACGCTCGCGAGCAGCTCCAGGCACCCCCCGAAGTGCCCCGGAAGGCGTCCATTGGGACGGTCAATGGGACGGAAGGCCGGAAACGGGCTCCCAAGCGGGCCCGGCGGGATCCCTCAACTGCGGCGAAACCCCGCGATTTGCAGGTCATTCGTGAGTGGGCGATCCAGGACTCGAACCTGGGACCTCTTCCTTATCAGAGAAGCGCTCTAACCAACTGAGCTAATCGCCCGCGGTCGCCGATTCTAGCGGCCGGGGACTGATGCGCTGCGCGAGCTCGAGCGCCTCCTCGGCCGTTGCAAAGGACAGCAGCGCGCTGTAGCGGCCATCCCTCGTCGGCTTGACCAGCACGTCCGCGCCGAGCGCCGCGCCGAGGGTCTGTGCGATCTCCCGTGCGGCATGCTCCTGGTCGGGGTGCGGGCGCCTGGAGCCGCTGCCACGCTCGGTCGCGGGCCGGGACTCCGCCTCGGCGTTGCTCTCTCGCGCGCGCTCTTCCGTGACTCGCACCGACCACCCCTGCTCAGACGCCTCGCGCGCCAGCCGGCGGCGCTCGCTGTGGTCGTGGGCGAGCAGCAGCGCACGACCGTGGCCCTCGCTCAGCACCCCGTCTTGCAACAGCTCGATCGCCTCGTCGGGCAGATCCAGCAGGCGCACGAGGTTGCTGACCGCGACACGGCTGCGACCCACCCGCCGCCCGACATCCTCGCGGGTCAGGCCCAGCTCCTCGACCAGAGCCGCGCACGCACGCGCCTCCTCGATCGGGTTGAGGTCCTCTCGAGCCATGTTCTCGACCAGTGCCGCTTCCAGCGCCTGGGCGTCCTCGCGCTCGCGCACGATTGCCGGGATGCTCTGCAGTCCCGCGATCCTCGCCGCCCGCCAGCGCCGCTCGCCGGCCACCAACTCATAGCTGCCACCCGGTCGTGGACGGACGAGCACCGGCTGCAGCACGCCGCGCTCTCCCAGCGAGCCTGCCAGAGCCTCCAGCGAGTCCTGATCGAAGTGCCGGCGCGGCTGCTTCGGGTTGGGCGAGATCAGCTCCACCGAAAGCTCCCGCAGTTGCTCAGAGCCCTCGTGCGCACCCTCGGCCGACACCGAGAGGATCGCTCCCAGGCCCCTGCCCATCCCCGGTCTCGGCTTAGCCACGCGCCGCCACCTCCTTTGCGAGCTCGAAGTACGCCTCCGCGCCGGCGCTGTGCGGGTCGTGGTGGGTCACCGGCAGACCGTAGCTGGGCGCCTCGCCGACCCGCACGTTGCGCGGAATCACCGTGTCGAACACCAGGTCGGGGAAGTGGGCGCGCACTTCCCGCTCCACGTCTTGGCCGAGACGGGTGCGGCTGTCGTGCATCGTCAACAGCATGCCCGCGACCGTCAGGCGCGGGTTCAGCTCGCGCTGGATCAGCGCGAGCGTCTCCAGCAGCCCGGCCAGCCCCTCCAGCGCGAAGTACTCGGTCTGCACCGGCACGATCACACGATCGGCGGCCACCAGCGCCGCCACGGTCAGCGGTCCCAGCGACGGCGGGCAATCGAGCAGCATGTAGCGGAAGCTATCCCTGAGCGGGTCCAGGCATTCGCGCAAGCGCTGCTCATACCCGTCGATCCGCGGCAGCTCGATGTTCGCCCCAGCCAGGTTCGGGCCCGCAGGCAGCGCGAGCAGACCCGGGATCGGCGTCTCCACGAGTGCCTCCTGCGCCGTCGCCTCGCCTGAGAGCACCTCGTACAGCCCGGGGGTCTGCGAGCGGGCGATGCCGAGACCGACGGTGGCGTTCGCCTGCGGGTCGACGTCCACCAGCAGCGTGGCGTATCCCGCCTCGGCGATGCATGCCGCGACGTTCACCGCCGTGGTCGTCTTGCCCACCCCGCCCTTCTGGTTGGCGATCGCGTAAACCGTGGTCATCGTCCGCACGCTAGCGCCGATCGGCGCGGCATGGCCTGCCCACCGGGCGCCACCGGGTCCGATATCCGTGCGCGGGCAGCACGTTCTAGCCTGCCAACGGCCGCTTGCGGGCCATCCCCGCTCGCCTCGGAAACCGCGACGGCGTCTCGGCCGTCTTCGTGAACACGTGTAGATGCCGGTCCGTCGCATCCTCGAATGGAGTCACCCGGCGAATCTCCTGCCTGTGCAGGCCCAGCAAGTCCGCCGCCTGCTCTGCCGCTCGCTCCGCTGAAGGGTCTCGGCGCCCGCGCCAGTCGACCAGCGTGCCGCCGATCCGCAGCAGCGGAGCCGCATACTCGAGTACGACAGTCTGCGGAGCGAGCGCCCTCGCCACCACCACGTCGTTGCGGACAGCGCCCTCGCTCCACTCCTCCGCTCGCGAGCACACGACGTGTGCGTTCTCAACGCCCGCCGCGGTGCAGATTCGCTCGAGGAACTCGCACTTGCGCCGCTGACTCTCGACCAAGAAGACCTCTGCCGGGGGAAGCGCGATCGCAAGCGCCAGCCCCGGGAACCCGGCTCCGCTGCCCAGATCGGCGATCCGGCTCGCCCCACGGACGGCCTCGAGCTCGAGTGCCACCAGCGAGTCGGCCACGTGGGATCGAGCGGCCTCATCGCGCCCACGAATCGCCGTCGGCGCGTGCTCGTCGGATTCGAGCGTCGCGAGCACCGCGTTCAGCTGGCACTGCTGCTCGGCGGTCAGCTCGGGGATTTCACGTGAAACGCTAGCTGGCGCCATTGCCTGCGGGCGGCGTGACCACGAGATACCGCTCGGGCTCGTTGCCCTCGCTGTGGGTCTCCACGTCGCCGCGCTCGCGCAGGTACTCGTGAACGATCCGACGCTCAAATGGCGGCAGGGGATCCAGCTCGACTGGCTCGCCAGAGCTCAGCGCCTCATCCGCCGCGTCATCGGCTTCCGCTCGCAACGCCTCAGCGCGCCGGTCGCGGTAGCCGTTTGCGTCGATCACGATACGCACCGAGGACGGGCCCTCCGGAAACACGATCCGCTGGGCGAGGTGCTGCACCGCGTCGATCGTCTGGCCGTGGCGGCCGATGAACAGGCCTACGTCCTCGCCCTCCAGGCGCCCGCTGAGAATCCCGTCGCGCTCCTCGACATGGACCTCGACGTCCAACTGCAGCCCATCGGCGATCTCCTCGAGCAGCTCTTCGAGCGCCTCGGCGGGCTCGAGGTCGCCCGCTACGTCGTCGCGCTCTTCGCCCTGGCTGCTCATCGCCGTCTACCCGAGCGTTTCTTCTTCTTGCGTGGCGAGCGCGGGGGCGGGGCTCCCGGCGTGACACTGGTGGATGCGCCCGCTACCTCAGGCTGTGGGGCTGGCGTCGTAGCGCCACCGGCTGCATCGGCGATCGCCTGGCGCAGCGAGCGACCGGGCTTGCCGTTGGCGCTGGGCGTTGGGCGCGGCGGAGGGGGCAGGCGCCTGCGGATCAGGAACTGCTGCCCGACCGTCCACAGGTTGGTGGTGATCCAGTAGACCAGCAGGCCGGCCGGGTAGCGATACAGGATCACGACGAACACGACCGGCAGAAGCAGCATCAGCCGCCGCTGGTTGGGATCTGCGGTAGCTGTCGCGATGAACGTCGAGGCAAGCTGCGAGCCGACGTAGAGCACGATCAGCACTACGAGCACCACACCCGTCGCCTTCGAGGTGATGTCCGGGATGAACAGGAACTTGGCCGAGTGCGGGTCGACCGAGTTGCAGGTCGCTTTTTCGATCGCCTTCGCCGTGACGATGTGATGGGCCGTCAGGGCAGGGCCGCAGATGTGCTTCTTGAGGTCCGTCCGCAGCATGTAGAACAGCGATACGAATACGGGCAGCTGCAGCAGAAGCGGGAGACATGATGCCAAGGGATTGATTTTGTTCTCTTGGTAGAATTTCATTATCTCCTGCTGCTGGCGCTGTTTGTCCTCCTTGTACTTTTCTTTCAGCTTGTTGATCTCGGGGGCCAGCCGCTGCATCTCCTGCATCGACTTCAGCTGCTTGTAGGTCAGCGGCACGAGGATCGCGCGGATCAGCACCGTCAGGCCGACGATCGCAAGGCCCCAGCTCCCACCCACGATGTGGGCGTGGATGAAGACCATGATTTCTTCAAACACGCTGATCAGGGGCGAGAACGCGTCCTGAATCACGTTGGCGAGGATTGGCATGCTCTAAGGGCTCTAGGCGGTCGTGGTCAGGGTGGGCACGGGGGAAAAGCGTTGCTGCGCTGCGACTACTCGCCGGCTGGGCTGCGCCCCCCGGGCCCGCTCAGCCGACACGATCGGGGCCCCGCGTGGGACTCCCGATCCTGAACACTCGCTGGGCCTCCACCGGATCGTATCCGCCGTGGCTCCACGGGTTGCACCTCAACAGACGCCACCCCGCGAGCACCAGGCCCCTAAGTATGCCGTACTCGCGAATCGCATCGACCGCATAGCGCGAGCAGGTCGGCTCGTACTTGCAGCGTCTGGGGATCGCGGGAGAGATCACACGCTGGTAGATCACGATCGGCGTGACGAGAGCCATCCGCGCGACACGTGCCAAGCCATGCGCGGGCTGCGGAGCACCTCCGGAGGCCGAGGAGCTCACGTGGCAACGCCATCCTGCTCATCGTCCTTCGCAGCGCCGGGGCGCAGCCCCGCCTTGGCGATCAGCTCCGCCAGCGCCGCGTCGATGCCGGCCAGCCCCTCGCGCTCGGCGAGCTCACCGGCGGGCGGTCGCGCCACGACAACAACGTCCTGGCCGGCAATCAGGCCCTCCTCCACACGCGCAAACGCCTCGCGTAGGAGCCGCTTGACCTTGTTGCGCTGCACCGCCCCTCCGACCTTGCGCGACACCGACAACCCGAGACGTGGCCGCTCGGTGGAGGAGTTGGGAAACGTGTACAGCACGAGCTGGCGATTGGCCACCGACCGTCCCTGGCGGTAGACCCTCTCGAACTCCGCGCTGCGCGACAGCCGGCCGCGCGCCGAGGGGCGCGAGATCATCGCGCGTCCTCCGGCCTCGGGGTCCGAGCCACCACGACCCTTAGGTGGAGAGGCGCTTGCGCCCCTTGCCGCGGCGACGCTTGAGCGTCAGCCGGCCGGCACGCGAGGCCATGCGAGAACGGAACCCGTGTGCGCGGGCGCGCTTACGCTTCTTTGGCTGGTAGGTGCGCTTCATGCCGGCCTGCAGTATAGGACCGCTTTGGCCACGGCGATTTTTCCCGCCAAATGCGGGCACCCTCGACGAGCGCCTACAGGCGTTGGTTATAGTCGCCCGACCGGGCCCTAGGGGCCCCCTTCGAATAGGTCCCAGCACTGTCTCTTCCAGAGGAGCTGACTACCCCTGCCGTGAGCCACGAGCTCGAGCACATATGGTCGCGCGTGCAAGCCCAGCTTGCGCTCGTCGTCGACGAGTCCACCTACCGCATCTGGCTCGAGCCGCTGCGCGCGCTTGAGCTCGAGGAGCAGCAGCTGCTCGTCGAGGCGCCCCTGCACGCATGCCGCTGGATCCACGAGCGCTTCGGCCGCGCCATCCAGGCAAGCGTCGAGCTCGTGCTCGGACCCGAGGCGAGCGTCGAGATCATCGCGAGCTCCGACGCAGCAGAACCCACAGCGACGCCGGAGAACGCACCGGGGCGAGGCGCTCGCCGTCGCGGCACCGGCACCGCATCCATGCGCCCTGGACCGCGAAGCGCCCCACCCGCGCTGACACCGACAGGACCGCTTGGCAACCCCAAGCTGAGGTTCGACCAGTTCGTCATCGGCGACAGCAACCGCCTCGCGCACGCTGCCGCGCTCACCGTGGCCGAGATGCCCGCCCAGGCCTACAACCCGCTGTTCCTCTGCGGACCGCCCGGCGTCGGCAAGACCCACCTGCTGAGCTCGATCGCGATCCTCCTGATCGCCCACAACCCAGGTCTGACCGTGCGCTGCACAACCGGCGAGGCCTTCACCAACGAGTTCCTGGGCGCTCTCTCCGGCGGCGGCACCGAGAGCTTCAAGCTCCGCTTCCGCGACGTCGACGTCCTACTCGTCGACGACGTCCAGTTCCTCGAGCGCAAGGCCAAGACCGAGGAGGAGTTCTTCCACACGTTCAACGCTCTGCACGACGGCGGCCGCCAGATCGTGCTCACCTCCGATCGACCGCCGCACGATCTGCAAGCGCTCGAGGACCGCCTACGGGAGCGCTTCGAGGCCGGCCTCGTCGCCGACGTCCAGCCGCCCGACCTTCACACACGGCTGGCGATCCTGCGCAAGCGCGTGCAACACGACGGCATCACGCTCGCCGATCCCGCTGCGCTCGAGGTCATCGCCGCGCGCATAACATCCAACGTGCGTGCACTGGAGGGTGCCCTGATCCGCGTCGTCGCCTTCAGCTCGCTCACGGGGCGCCCCCTCACCTCCGAGCTCGCGCGTGAGGTGCTCGACAGCCTGTACCCGCGCACTGCCTCAGCCGCGCAGCGGCCGCGGACGGTCGCCGAGATCCAAGCCGCCGCCTGCGAGCACTTCGGCCTGTCCGCCGAAGAGCTGCTCTCCTCCGCCCGCGTTGCCCGCGTGGCGTGGCCCCGCCAGCTCGCGATGTACCTGGCACGCGAGCTCACCGGCGAGTCGCTGCCGGCGATCGGACGCGAGTTCGGCGGACGCGACCACACAACGGTCCTGCACGCATGGAGGCGAGCCTCGGCACGCATCGCCAGCGACGACGCCTCCCGCGAGGCTGTGGAGAAGCTGTGCCAAGACTTGAACTCCAGCCTGCCTTGACCCCGGCCACACCGCCGACCGCCCATCCTGAGAGACTCCAGCCGAGCCGTCCACAGCTCCATCCACCGGCTCACGCCCGAAATCAAGCCTCTCCGCCACAAATACACATGCCCACAGCCCCTACTGATACTTAGGTCTACCTAGTGACATCATCGTGAAGCTTTCCCTTTCAGCAGCAGACCTACTAGCTCAACTGCAGACGACCACCCGCGTTGCCTCCGCGCGCAGCGCTGTCCAGGCCCTCTCCGGCGTGATGATCTCCGCCACCGCCGACTCGACTCCAGAGCTGCTGGCCACCGACATGGAGATCGGCCTGCGGGTCCCGCTCAAAGCCGAAGTCGTGCGCCCCGGCTCCGCCGTCCTACCAGCGCGGCTGCTGCTGGACGTCGCGCGTTCGTTGCCATCGGAGACGCTGACGATGGAGCTGCGCTCCGCGGAGCAAGACATCGAGCTGATCTGCGGGCCTACGACCTTCCACCTGCGCACGCTGCGCGCCGAGGACTTCCCCTCGCTGCCTTCGCCCTCGCCCGACACCAGGGTCGTCCTACCGGCGGAGGCGTTCGTGCAGACGGTCGCTCGCGTTGCTCGGTCGGCCTCACGTGATGAGACGCGGCCGGTGCTCACCGGCATCCTCATGTCAGCCTCCGGGCAGGAGCTGCGCATGGTCGCCACCGACTCATACAGGCTGAGCGTCAAGGAGACCCGCTTGGAGTCGCCGCTTCAGGGGAGCCTCGAGGCGAACGTTCCGGCAAGAGCGCTGCAGGAGCTCGTGCGTATCGCCCAGCAGGCTCCCAGTGAGACGATCGCGGTAAGCGTCGGCCAGAACCAGGCGGTGTTCGAGCTCGGTGACGTAGTGCTCTCCTCGCGCCTGATCGATGGCCAGTTCCCGAACTACCGGCAGTTGTTGCCCGAGACCGTCGAGCACGAGCTGCGGCTCTCCAGCGCCGAGTTGACAGACGTGGTGCGTCGGATCAGCCTGCTCGCGCAGAAGAACGCGCCGCTGCGCCTGAGCTTCAGCGAGGGGACGCTGACCGTCTCCGCGCAGACCCCAGACGTCGGCGAGGCCAGCGAGGCGATTCCCGTCCCGTTCCACGGCGAGCCGTTTGAGATCGGCTTCAACCCCGAGTTCCTGCGCGACGGGCTGGAGAGCATCGAGTCGGACGAGCTCGTGCTGAAGCTGATCAGCCCGCTGAGGCCTGGCCTCGTTGAATCCCCGGACACCGGCGACTTCGTCTACCTAATCATGCCCATCCGTCTCAACGTGTGACCTCATGGCCCTGAGGTCACACGGCGCTTGACGGACAGCTGACGTGCGGGTGCTCAGCGTGCAGCTGCGCGACTTTCGCACGTACAGCCGCGCTGAAGCGGGGATCGGCGCGGGGCTAACGGTCGTATACGGCCCGAACGGGGTCGGCAAGTCGAACCTGCTGGAGGCGCTCTACTACGGCTGCACAGCGCGCTCTCCGCGGACCCGTAACGAGCGGGAGCTCGTGCGTTTCGGAGCGCAGGCCACCCGCGTTTCGGTGCGGTTGCTCGACGGCTCAGACGCACACGAGCTGAGCGTCGGCTTCGGCACGCTGGGTGACAGCGCCCAGCCGGTCAAGCGGATGACGGCCGACGGCGCTGCGGTGGAGCGTTTGCTGGACGTGGAGATCAGGCCGCTCGTGAGCGTCTTCCTACCCGACCGGCTCGAGCTCGTGAAGGGCCCACCGGCGGTTCGCCGGGCGCACCTCGACCAGGTCGTCGCGGCCATCTGGCCATCGCGGGCGGATGCGCGCAGGCAGTACTCGCGGGTGCTGGCGCAACGCAACGCGCTGCTCGGGCGCATCCGCTCCGGCCGCGCCTCGGACGCCACGCTCTCGACCTGGGATCGGGAGCTCGCGGCCAGGGCGCTGGAGCTGCGCGCGCACCGCGCCGAGGCGGTCGCGTTGCTCGCCGAGCCGTTCGCCCAGCGCGCGCGCGCCCTCGGACTGGGTGGCGAGCTGGTGCTCGAGTACCGGCCGCGCTCGCGCGCGGCTGACGAGCAGGAGTACCTGGCCGAGCTGCAGTCGCGTCTAGCGAGCGACCTAGAGCGGGGCTTCACCGGCCATGGGCCTCACCGCGACGAGCTCGCGATCGTGCGCGACGGGCGCGAGCTGCGTGTCTATGGCTCGCAGGGTGAGCAGCGCTTGGCCCTGCTCGCGCTGCTGCTTGCCGAGCGCGCCGTGCTGGACGACGTGCGCCGGCAGATGCCGCTGATGCTGCTCGACGACGTCATGAGCGAGCTGGATGCCGAGCGACGCGAGCTGCTCGCGGCCGAGCTGCGCAGCGGCGGGCAGAGCGTGATCGCAACGACCGATCTCGATCACGTCCCCGGCGCGTCCGATGGGTCAGTGACCCGCCTGCGCATCTCCTCGGGCTCGATCTTGGAGGAGGCGCTCGCCGCATGAGTAGGTACGCGCCGCGTCCGCTGGCTACCGCGCTCGCGCAGTTCACCGGGACGCTCGCGCCCGCGAGCAGGCTCGCCCGAGTTCAGGAGGTCTGGGAGGGCGCAGTCGGCCCCGCGATTGCGGCCTGCTCGCGCCCCACCGCCGAGCATGACGGCGTGCTCACGGTCACGTGCGAGGCGTCCGTCTGGGCGCAGGAGCTCGACCTCATGGGAGCGGAGCTGATCGCTCGCCTCAACTCAGAGCTCGGCGCGCAGGACATCCGCGCGCTGCGCTGCCGAACGGCTTGAGGTGGGTGGCGCGACGAGCCACGAGGCCGATCTCCTCAAACGTCTCGGCGAAGCGCCGGTTTCTCCATATTTTGCAGGGATTTAGGGGCGTTTAATGGTGGGGTTAGAGGGGTCGCCGTGCTATCATTTCTGGCATAGCTAACCCGCCCCGGTCATGGATCTCGCGTCCATGGAAACCGGGGCGTTCTCACGTCATCGGAGGGCCATTTGGCGGCAGGTAGTAGTAGCTCTGAAGAGAGCATGGGCAAGGGCGGCGTCAACGACCCGTCGATGGGTGGCGGCTCGGCCGACTACGACGCGCAGGACATCACGGTGCTGGAGGGCCTCGAAGCCGTCCGCAAGCGTCCCGGCATGTACATCGGCTCGACCGGGGCCATGGGGCTGCACCATCTTGTCTACGAGCTCGTAGACAACTCCGTCGACGAGGCGCTCGCCGGCTTCTGCACGGAGGTCTCGGTCACGATCCACCCGGACAACTCGGTCACCGAGGTCGACAACGGCCGCGGAATCCCCGTGGCGAAGATGGACAAGGAGGGCCTGCCGGCGGTGCAGGTCGTGTTGACGGTCCTGCACTCGGGCGGCAAGTTCGGCGAGGGGGGCGGCTACAAGGTCTCCGGTGGGCTGCACGGCGTTGGCGTGTCCGTCGTCAACGCGCTCTCCGAACGCCTGGTCGTCGAGATCCGCCGTGACGGGCACGTCTACTCGCAGGAGTACGCACGCGGCATCCCACAGACGGAGCTGATCGAGGGCGAAGCGCTCGCCAAGGGTGCTCCGACCGGGACGTCCGTGACCTTCCTTCCCGACGCCGACATCTTCGAGTCGCTCGACTTCGACTTTCACACGCTCGAGGAGCGCCTGCGCGAGACCGCCTTCCTTACCCGTGGGCTGAAGATCTCGATCGTGGACGAGCGCGGCGAGGGCCATGCGGCCGAGTTCCAGTACGACGGCGGCATCGAGGACTTCGTCTCCTATCTGAACGAGAACAAGGACACAGTCCATCGCAAGGTCGTGTTCTTCGCCGGCGAGTCCGAGGAGGGCGCCGCGGAGGTCGCGATGCAGTGGAATGCCTCCTATCAGGAGTCGATCCACTCATTCGCGAACAACATCAACACCCCCGAGGGCGGCTCGCACCTGAGCGGCTTTCGCTCGGCGCTGACACGCACCCTGAACAAGTACGCGCGCGACCACGGGCTGCTCAAGGAGAAAGACGAGAACCTGACCGGCGAGGACGCGCGCGAGGGTCTGACTGCGGTCGTGTCCGTCAAGCTCCGCGACCCTCAGTTCGAGGGCCAGACAAAGACTAAGCTCGGCAACCCCGGGATGGCCGGTTTCGTCGAGTCGATCGTCAACGCCGGCCTCAGCGAGTTCCTCGAGGAGAACCCGAGCGAGGCCCGCGCGGTGATCTCCAAGGCCGTGCAGTCCCAGCGCGCGCGCGAAGCAGCGCGCAAGGCTCGCGACCTGACGCGCCGCAAGTCGGCGCTCGAGAACTCCACGCTGCCGGGAAAGCTCGCCGACTGCTCGGTCAAGGACCCGTCGCTGGCCGAGCTGTTCGTGGTCGAGGGTGACTCCGCTGGTGGCTCGGCGAAGCAGGGCCGCGACCGCAACACGCAGGCGGTCCTGCCCCTGCGCGGCAAGATCCTCAACGTCGAGAAGTCACGCATCGACAAGGTCCTGCAGAACACCGAGGTGCAGGCACTGATCACGGCGATCGGGACCGGCGTGCGCGACGAGTTCAACATCGAGAACGCCCGCTACCACAAGATCGTGCTGATGACTGACGCCGACGTCGACGGCGCGCATATCCGCACGCTTGTGCTCACGCTGCTGTTCCGCGAGATGGAAGAGCTGATCAAGGCCGGCTACGTCTACATCGCCAAGCCGCCGCTGTACAAGCTCAAGCAGGGCTCACGCGAGCGCTACATCGAGAAGGACTCCGAACTCGAGGAGATCCTGCTCGCGGACAAGTGGGAGAAGCTCGAGGTCTTCGATCGCCACGCGAGCCAGTTCAAGCTCACCGGGGCACGCTGGCAGCGCTTCACCAGGCTGCTGAAGCAGTACGAGGGCTGGTCCTCGTCGCTGCGCGCGGCGCACGGCCACGAGATGGTCCAGTTCCTGGAGGAGTCCTCGCTGCTCGGCGAACAGGCGATGAGCGCGGATGCCGCGGTCGAGATGCTCGCGCGCGGCGATGTCGTCGGCGACACCCACACCACCGAGCTGCTCGAGTCAGACCCGATGGAGCTGCGGGTCAAGGCGGTTGAAGCCAAGACCGGCTTCGCCCGCATCCACCGGATCAAGCGCAGCCTGTTCGAGTCCCAGGAGTACCGCCAGCTGGCGCGCGTACATGCCCAGCTGGTCGAGCTGGCCGGAACGCCGCCGTTCGAGGTCCGCCTCGGAGATGCGCATGAGACGGCCGCCTCGTTCGAGGCGCTGCACCCGGCAGTCATGGGCGCAGCCCAGAAGGGCACCAAACTGCAGCGCTTCAAGGGGCTCGGGGAGATGAACGCCGAGCAGCTCGGCGAAACAACGATGGCTCCCGCGACACGCACGCTCGCGCAGGTGACGCTCGACGACGCCTTCGCCGCCGATCGCACCTTCTCGATGCTGATGGGCGATCAGGTCGAGCCGCGACGCGCCTTCATCGAGGACAACGCCCGTACCGTCGCCAATCTGGATGTGTAGGGAGGTGAGTCACTATCGCTAGCGCAGATGTCATAGGTGGAGGCAACGTCGAACCGCGTGCGCTCGAGGAGGAGATGCGCACCGCGTATCTCGACTACGCGATGTCGGTGATCGTCGGACGCGCGCTGCCCGACGTGCGCGACGGGCTGAAGCCGGTCCACCGCCGCGTGCTCTACGCGATGAACGAGCTCGGCCTCGGGCCGACCCGCTCCTACGCCAAGTGCGCCAAGATCGTCGGCGAGGTGATGGGCAACTATCACCCCCACGGCGACTCCGCGATCTACGACACGCTCGTGCGCATGGCGCAGGAGTTCTCGATGCGCTACGAGCTCGTCGACGGCCAGGGCAACTTCGGCTCCGTCGACGACGACCCTGCAGCTGCCATGAGGTACTGCGTGTCCGGTGACACGCGTGTTCGGACCAGGAACGGAACAGTGCGGATCGATTCGATCGTCCGCGATGCCGCTCCCGATTCAGACTCGCCCGTGGACCTCGAGGTGCTCGACCGTCTGGGTCGCCCGGTGCACGCCTCAGTTCTGTTCCACTCCGGTGAGCATCCGACGCTGCGCCTGCGCACCGCCGAGGGCTATGAGCTGACTGGCACGACGAACCATCCGGTGCTGTGCCTGGTCGAGCTTGCCGGCGTGCCAATCCTGTTGTGGCGGCTTCTTGGCGAGTTGCGTCCCGGCGAGCGTGTCGCGATGAACGCCCAGGCGATCGCCGAGGAAGGCGAGGCCATTCCGATGGTTCTCGGAACTCGCCAGGTCTCATCGACGGGGACCGCCTTGCTCGAGCGCCTAGGTACTACCTTGCCGGCGCTACTCGAGCCGCTCGTCAGCGGCGACTACTACTACGCCAAGGTAGCCTCCGTCGAGGCCGCGGGCGTCCAGCCCGTGTACTCGCTGCGTGTTGACACGGACGATCACTCGTTCCTGACCAATGGCTTCGTCAGCCACAACACCGAGGCCCGCCTCGCGCGCATCGCCACCGAGATGCTGCGCGACCTCGACATGGACACGGTCGACTTCGTGGCCAACTACGACGGCTCGCGTCGCGAACCGCTGGTCCTGCCCGCGCGCTTCCCGAGCCTGCTCGTCAACGGCTCCTCCGGCATCGCGGTCGGGATGGCGACGAACATCCCGCCGCACAACCTGCGCGAGGTGATCGACGCGACCGTCGCCTACATCGACGACCCGGACATCGACACCGAGGGCCTGATGCGCCACGTCAAGGGCCCCGACTTCCCGACCGGAGGGATCATCCTCGGCCGCGCCGGCATCAAAGACGCCTACGAGACGGGTCGCGGCCGTGTGCGCCTGCAGGCCCGCGCGCACATCGAGCCCCTGAGCCACGGCAAGGAGGCGATCGTCGTCACCGAGCTGCCGTTCATGGTCAAGAAGGGCGGCGAGGGCAACCTGATGACGAAGATCGCCGAACTCGTCAACGACAAACGAATCTCTGAGATCTCCGACCTGCGCGACGAGTCCGACAAGCGCGGCATGCGCCTCGTGATCGAGCTCAAGCGCGACGCGCTGCCGAAGGTCGTGCTCAACAAGCTCTACAAGCACACGCCGATGCAGACGACGTTCGGCGTGAACATGGTTGCGCTCGTGGACAACGTGCCGCGCACGCTCAACCTGCGCGCGGTGATCCACAACTACGTCGCGCACCAGCGCGAAGTGATCGTGCGTCGCACGAAGCACGAGCTCTCCGAGAAGGAGGCACGCGCGCACATCCTCGAGGGGCTGCTGACGGCGCTCGAACACCTCGACGAGATCATCGAACTGATCCGCGCCTCCCGCGACCGCGACGCCGCCCGCGAACAGCTGATCGCGCGCTTCGAGCTCAGCCCGATCCAAGCCACCGCGATCCTCGACCTGCGCCTCTCGCAGCTCACGGCGCTGGAGGCTGACGGGATCAAACAGGAGCACGCCGACGTCTCCGAGCGGATCGCCGAGCTGCGCGCGATCCTCGGCGACGAGACGCGCGTGCTCAGCGTCATCAAGGAGGAGCTCGCCGAGATCCGCGAGCGCTTCGGCGACGAGCGGCGCACCGACATCAGCCACTCCGAGGACGAGATCGACATCGAGGACCTGATCGCCGACCAGCAGATGGTGATCACGATCACGCAGACCGGCTACATCAAGTCGCTGCCGCTCGCCACCTACCGCCAGCAGCAGCGCGGCGGCCGCGGCGTGACCGGGATGGACATGAAGGACGGGGACTTCATCGAGCACCTGTTCGTGTGCTCATCGCACGACTACCTGCTGTTCTTCTCCAACCGCGGCAAGGTCTACCGCTCGAAGGTCTATGAGCTGCCCGAGGCGCAGCGCACCGCCAAGGGGCGCGCGCTCGTGAACATCCTGCCGCTGGCCGAAGGTGAGCGCATCCAGGCGGTCGTCTCCACCCGCGACTTCACAGAGACCCAGTACGTCGTCTTCGCGACGCGCAACGGCACCGTCAAGAAGACCGAGCTGCAGTCCTACAACACGCCGATCAAAGCCGACGGGATCATCGCGATCAACATCCGCGACGACGACGAGCTGCTCGCCGTGCGCGCCGTCGACCCCGACGATGAGATCATCATGGTCTCCCGCGCCGGGCTGACCGTGCGCTTCGCTGAGTCCGACGCGCGCGCGATGGGGCGCGACACGACCGGTGTGCGGGGCATGGACGTCGGCAAGGACGGCCGCGTGATCGCAATGGACGTGGCCCGCGACGACATGGACCTGCTGGTCGTGACCGAGAACGGCTACGGCAAGCGCACTCAGATCAGCCAGTACCGCAAGACCAACCGCGGCGCCAAAGGCGTCAAGACGATCGGCCTGACCGAGAAAAAGGGTGGCCTGGCCGGCGCGCTGGTCGTGCGCGAGCATCAAGAACTCGTGTTCATCAGCGTCGGCGGCATGGTTCAGCGCACCTCCGCAGCCGGTATCTCGCAGCAGGGCCGCTCCGCGACCGGCGTGCGCGTGATGAACCTCAAGGACGATGACGCCGTCAGCGCGGTTGCGCTCGTCGTCGACGCCGGCGAGGATGGCGTTGCCCCGGCAGCCGACGACGCTCCGAGCACGCCGGACACCGGCGAGGACACCCCACTCGAGCAGTAGCTCACGCGGCCTCGCTGGCCGAATATCCGGGGCGCAGACACGCTGCCTGCGCGATCGCCTTCCAACTGTCCAGAATCGCTCGAGGTTGCTCAGTGGCAGCCGATGAGCGACCGACAGTCTGAGGGTGCCCGGCCCCCGCAGACTTCCAGCAAGTGCCCTCACGGTCCTCGCCTGCGCCGCTCTCGTCGTAGGCTCAGCGCCCGCCTCGGCAGCCGCCACTGGGCCGCTAACAACCGCTCGCGCCGCCGCGCATCACCGCGCCGGCGCCAGCTGCGCCAAGGGCTCAACGCGAGCCGAGCGCCGCGCCTGTCGCTCACACCTCCGTAGCCAGCAGGTCAAAGAAGCGGCCGCGAAGCAGCACGTCGCCAAACCGCGCCCGCCGAAGAAGGTCCGCGCCAAGAAGCTCAGCGCCAAGTCGGGCGAAACGACGGAACCGAGCAGCACCGTCGCGCAGCCAACGCCCACCCCGCGCACGGCCGCGACGATCGCCACCGTGCTCGCCACGCCCTGCCAGAACACCGAACTGACGCCCGAAGCGGACAACCTGCCCCTCGTCCGCGAAGCGGTTCTCTGCCTCATCAACCGCAAGCGCGCCGAAGACAGCGAGAGCCCGCTCGTCGCGAGCCCCGAGCTCGAACAGGCGGCCGAAAGCCACTGCCAGGAACTGATCGCCGACAACTACTTCGCGCACATCTCGCCCAGCGGCGAGACCCCCGTGGATCGCATTCGCAACACCGGCTACATACCGGGCCCGAACGTCGGCTACGTGATCGGCGAGAACCTGGCCTGGGGCACCTACCAGCTCTCGACCCCGCAGGCGATCGTTGCAGCCTGGATCGCCTCCCCCGGGCACCTCGCCAACATCCTCGAAGCGCAGTACAAGGAAACGGGCATCGCAATCACGCCGTCCGTGCCGGAATCGGTGGCTCCCGGCGCCACCGGCGCCACCTACGCTCAGGAGTTCGGCGTCATCATCCCGTGACAGCGGCCGCGCTCGAGGCTGGACTTCTATCGACAACCCCCGCCCGTCATCTCCGTTCGCTAATCTGGCTAGACCAGAGAAAGGAGGTGGTCCAAACGTTGAGTGACAGTTCTTGCGGGACCCTGGAGGTGACCGGCCGCTAGGTCGGACAGGCTGGACCGCTTAGCGGAATCCAACCCGGGACACCCCGAGACGATCGCCGGCTCTGGTCCCTCCGGCCGCACTTTCGTCGTCTCGGTCTTTCCAGTCAGAGCAGCACGCGAAGGGCGCCTCGTATAGGCGCCCTTCGTGTTTAAACCACCACCACCTGAGGCCAGCGGGCCTCAGGTCAGGCTGCGCGCGGGAGGTACGCCAGCCACGCCTGCGGGATCGTCGGGCTGGCGACGTGGATGAAGATCTCCGCGCGCGGTGTGCGCGGAGCGTGACGCGGGTGCATCCCCGCCTGCCGCGGGAGGCGGTCGCCCTTGCGCCTATTGCACGGCGCGCACGAGGCGACGATGTTCTCCCAGCTGGAGGTTCCGCCCTTGGAGCGCGGGATCACATGATCCACCGTCAGGTTCGAGCGCGACCCGCAGTACTGGCAGGTCCAGCTGTCCCTCGCGAACACCGCTCGGCGCGTGATCTTGCGACGGTGTGCGTCGCGCGGGACGTTGACGTAGCTGACCAGGCGGATCACGACCGGGCGCGCGAGCGTCGAGCTCTCGGAGTGAAGCTCCCAGCGGCCCCGCTCGACCAGCTCTGCCTTCTCCTTCAGCAGCAGCACCACCGCGCGGCGCACCGTGCACACGTTGATCGGCTCGTACGTGGCATTCAAGACGAGCACCCGACCGCCCATCGCCGTCGCGGGCGATGCGCTAGGTCCGTGCCGCTGGTGCTCTGAGGGCGCCACGGACCCCACCGGCTCGGGTGGGACAGTGCACTCCATCTTCAGGCCCGCAGTCTAGCGGCGGATCGACCGTGCCGCGCCGCCGATGTCGCGCGGGGCTCTGACGGCACTCATGGTTCGGGGCCCGCGGCGGCGAGATAGGACCCGAGCACCAGCAGCTCCTCGCACATCGCGCGTATCTCCGAGATCGCCTCCGCGACGGGCCGATCGCGCGCGCGCCCGGCCAGGTCAGCGAAGAACATGTAGCTGCCGAGGCGCTCGCGCCGCGGGCGCGACTCGATCTTCGTCAGGTTGATCCCTCGCCGCGCCAGCGCGTCCAGGCAGCGCACCAGCCAACCGGGGCGATCGGCGCCCGCCCCCCAGAAAACCAGCGATGTCTTCCACTCGCCAACGCCGCTGCTCCGTAGCGGCGGCAGCGGGGCCGCCGGCTCCTCGCTGCTCCCCCCGCTCCGTGCCAGCCACACGAACCGCGTTTCGTTGTCGCCGCGGTCCTCGATCCGGGCGCGCAGGACCGTGCCGCCGTAGATCCTGGCCGCAAGCTCCGTCCCGATCGCCGCCTGCCCGCGCACGCCTGCCTCGACCACCGCGCGCACCGCCTCCGCGGTTGAGCTCGCCGGCAGGACGCGTGCTCGGACAAGCTCGCCACGCAGCAGCCGCGTGCACTGGCCCGGCACCTGGGGGTGGGTGATGACCGTGTCGATCTCATCCAGCGGGATCTCAGAGGCCGTGATCAGCGCATGCTCGACACGCAGCAGCGCCTCGCCGACTATCTCCAGGCGGCTCGTCTCCTCCGCCAGCAGGTCGAGCGTCACGTTGATCGATCCCTCGAGCGAGTTCTCGATCGGCACGATCGCCCAGCAGACGTGCTCCCGGCGAAGCGCCATTACGGCGTCGAAGATGCTCGCCAGCGCCACCGGCTCGACCGCGTCCGCCACCGCGCTCGCCAGCAGCGCCTCCTCGCTGAAGGTTCCTGCGGGTCCGAGATAGCCGACGCGCGGGCGCACGGCGAGGCTCTCAGGCTCGCTGCTCATCCCCGGCCGAGCCGCCTGCGCTCGAGCCCCCGGCAAGGGCGAGGCGCACGGCCTCTGCCTCCTCCGGAGAGAGCTCCAGTTCACCGCGCCCACCATGCACCTGCTTGCCGTACACGCGTGCCTGGTCGCGATGGTGGATGCACGACAGCACGATGCCCGACTGCTCGTCGTCCAGCAGCGCGATCGACATCGACTGCTGCCCCGAGAGCTCGTTGTAGGCGTCGTAGCGGACCAGCGCGCGGTGCGCGATCCGGCCGCGCAGCGACATCTCCACCGCAGTCAGGCGAGCGTCCAGTCGCGTCGCCGTCGCCTGCACGTAGGTCTGGAGATCCGCGAACGAGTCCTGCATCCCAGCCGCATGGGCGATCACATCCTGTTGCTCGTGCTCGCCCAGCACTAGCCGCTGCGCACGCCGCAGGCGCCGCACGCTCACGCTGAGCGCGACGCATGCCGCGAGCGCGAGGAGCGCCACTGCGCCCGCCGCGATCGCGACGATTCCCTGCGTGTCCGTGATCGATGCGGCCATCGCCACAAGTTAGCCGCTGGCGCAGTCACCGCGCCCGCCACCGTCGGCACGCGCCCGCCGCGCCGACGCGTGCCGCGTCGGCCTATTCGCCGAGTAGCACCAGGTAGACGCCCTTGGTGCCTTCGTGGTTGGTTTCGCCGGGCACCGCCTCGATCTGGACTTCGACCTTGGCGGGCTGACCTGTGGGCAGGCCGGCAACAGGGATTTCCACGTCCGCCTTCTTGCCAGGTTCGGTCTTGTCGATCAAGCGGGAGGCCTTGTACTGCTTGCCCGCGGCCGTCACCGTCACGTCGACCTTGACGTCGGTCTCGTTGAATTCGCCTGCATCTTCGACGGTCACGGTGAAGGTGGGATTGCCGCCGCCGCTGATGTGGTTGATCGTCGGTTCGGGTTCCAGCGTGTTGGTGCCCACGCTCGTCCCGATCAACGCGCTGCCGTGATGCCCGGAGAGGGTCTGCCCGCTCTGGGAGGAGCTCGAGCTTTCGCCCGCGATCCGGGCAGCGACGGTGCTTGCTTCCAGCCAGCCCAGGTTGGGCATGAAGCGCGTGCTGGCCGTGCTCAGGCCCGCGATCCCGTCACCTGCCAGCGCCTGCTGGATCAGCGGCGCCACGCGCTGTGAGTAGATCACGTCGGAGGCGAGGAAGATCTCCATGTCGCCGGCGATCTTCGTGCTCGCCTGTTTGGCCTGCCCGCCGAGCGCCGTCGGCACCAGCGTCGTCAGCTTGCTCATCCCTTCCACGCGGAGATCGAGCGCCAGCAGCAGGCTCTGTTGCGCAGCGGCCATTTCACCCGGCACGCTCAGCGCCTTGGCATGGGCGGCGATGCCCTGCGCCTGCTTGAGCAGTTCGTCGACAGTTTGCTCGACGTCGAGCGCCTGCTTGCTCGCGGCCCCGGTCAGCGCCACGAACAGCGGGTGGGACACCTGTGCGTCGGATTCCTGTGCGAGCGCGCTTACTTCGCGGTTGTAGGTCTTCAGCGACGTCTGCTTTTCGCTTTTGACGCAGCCCCTGACCGCCAGCACGAGCACGATCACTATGACGAGGAACACCGCCCCCGCCACCAGGCGGCGAACCATCAGCGTCTGCTGGTCGGAGCCCGATGCGCCGGGCCCGCCCGGACGCCGCGGACGGGGCCGCCGCGGGGACGCAGCGCCCACGGGTCTGGCGCCGGCTGGGCGGCGCCGCGGTGCACGGGGTGACGGCCGAGGCGCAGTCTCCTCGTCATCGTCGAAGAACGACAAAAGCCAACCGCTCCTTTGCAGGGACTTTACGAAGGAGGCAGTATGACTTGCGGCCGCACCCCTCGCGAGATTGCAACTTCTCGGTCAATGCGTGTTTTCCTTCCCTGAGCGGCAGGGACAGGGCCCGCGCACGGCGAACGCGGGAGCCGGTGGAGTCGCCACACACCCTCATCCAAGCCCCCAGCGGCCGCGATGCTCCGACGGAGAAGCCCCCGCGGCAGCGGATCGCGCGCGCTGGAGCGCAGCCCGGTCCCGAGGAGCTCGTGCTCGGCCGCTACCGCATGCTCGAGCAGCTCGGAAGCGGCGGCTTCGGCGTCGTCTGGCGCGCGCACGACGAGCTCCTGCATCGCGAGGTGGCGGTCAAGCGGGTTGATTTGGGCCCTACGATCGACAGTGAGCGCGCCACGCGTGAGGCGCTTGCGAGCGCCCGGCTCGCGCACCCCGCGATCGTCGCTCTGTACGAGGCGTGCGCAGAGGAAGATGCGTTCTACCTGATCTCCGAGCTGGTGGATGGCGAGACGCTCGCGCACCTGATCGCCGCGGAGGAGCTCGAGGACGAGGAGGTGCTGGAGATCGGCCTGGCGCTCGCGAGCGCGCTCGAGCATGCACACGCGCGCGGCGTGATCCATCGCGACGTCAAGCCGCAGAACGTGCTCGTGCCGCATCCGCCCGCAGACGGCGCACAGGCGCCTCAGGCGTTCATCGCCGCGGCCAAGCTCGCGGACTTCGGCGGCGCCAGCCTTCTCGGCGAGGACGCGCTCACGCGTACCGGCGACGTGCTCGGCACGCTTGCCTACATGGCTCCGGAGCAGAGCGAGGGCGGCGAGATCGGATGGCAGGCCGACCTCTACTCGCTCGCGCTCGTGATCTACGAGGCGCTGTCCGGAGTCAACCCCGTGCGGGGGGACACGCCCGCGGCGACCGTGCGTCGGCTTGGCCGCGCGCTGCCGCCGCTTGCGCGCTCGCGGCGTGATCTACCGACAGAGCTATGCCGCGCACTCGACCGTGCGCTCGCTGCGGAGCCCGCGCGGCGAGGCACGCTCGAGCAGCTGCGGCTCGCGTTCCAGGACGCGCTCGAGCACGGCCTCAGGCGCTCACGCTGGAGACGTGCCGGTCGCCGTGAGCCGCCCCCGCGGCCTGACCCGGCCCCACCCGCTGCGGTCGCGCCGCGCGCACCAGAGCCGCAGCGGCCGCGAGCTCGCGAGCACGACACCGCTGAGCTCGCAGCCGACGAGCAGCTGTCAGAGGTTGGCGCGCGCCGCGCGCTGCGGCTGCCGCGTGCGGTGTGGCTCGTCTTCGCTGCGATCGTCGTCTGCTGGCAGGCGTTCGCCGGGCGCCCCGGCGTCGCGCTGCTGGCGCTCGTCGCGCTGGCGCCGCTCGCGCTGCTGCCCGGCGAACGCGGCGAGCAGCGCCTCGGTGCCAGCTGGCTCGCCTGCGCGCTTGCGCCGTTGCTCGGGCTGATCGGCCTTGCCGGTGCGTTCCCGGCGCTCGCCGGGCAGGTATCGAGCTGGCGCGAGCGCGCTGCGCTTGGCGCGCTCGGATATTGGTGGTTGGCGCTCGCCGGCCCGCTGCTCGGGCACGACCTGTGGCTGCGCCCGCCCGCCGGTGCGCCCGCCCGCGCCGTCTGGGAGAGCTCGCTGAGCAGCGCCGCCACGCATGTGATCGGGCCGCTGCTGGCGCTCGGCGTGCTGTTGGGCGCCCTGCTGTGGGCGGTCGGCGCGGCGCTGCTGCCGTGGATCGTGCGCGGGCGCAGCGCCGCCCGTGACCTCGTCGCGGTCACCATGTGGTCGGCCGCGATCGCCGCCGCGGCGCCCGCGCTTGACGCCGGCCTGAGCGTCCACGGATCCCACCCCGTCCCGTATGGAGCGATCTTCGGCGCCGTTGTCGGCGGGCTGCTCGCGATGCTCGCGCGCGCTCTGCGCGGCCCCGTTTAGCCCTGTTGGAACAGGTTCGCAGCGAGGGTGCGTAGCATGGCTCCCGGCTTGCGCTCGATCCTCCCGGGTCGATCAACGCCCACCCATCCATCCGGCCCCCGTTTCTCCGATGAACCCGCTCAAGAGCGTTGAGACCATGATCGCCAGCCTCGTCGAGGGCACCTTCGGACGACTGTTCCGCACGGAGGTCCGCCCGATGGAGCTCGCCCGCAAGCTCGCCCGCGAGATGGACGCTCATCGCACTGTGTCGGTCTCGCGCGTGTACGTTCCCAACGAGTATGCGGTGTGGCTGTCCCCGAGCGACCGCGAGCGCTACGAAGGCGTGGAGCACGAGGTCATCGACGAGCTGTCCGCCTATCTACTGGAGCACGCGCGGCGCGAGGATTTGATCCTCGCCTCGCCGCCGTACATCACCTTCCACACCGACGAGCGGCTCTCGCTCGGCGAATTCGGGATCCAGGCACGGCTGACCCGCCCTGCGGGCGAGGATCCTGAGCGCCACACGCCGGCGCCGCAACCGCCGATCGAGCCGAAGCAGCATGGCGAGACGATGATCTACAGCAGCTCCGCCCGTGTTCGCGAGGCTGTCGAGGAGGTCCAAGCACGCCGCCCGCCCCAGCGCGTGCTGCTGGCCGTGGGCGGGCGCCGTCTGCTGGTGGCGCCCGGCGGCGGCACGATCGGGCGCAGCCGCGACTGCGACATCGTGCTCGAGGATGCCGGGATCTCGCGCCGTCACGCCGAGCTGCGCCCGGGCCCCGACGGCTGGACCGTCGCGGACCTCGGCTCGACCAACGGCGTGCGCGTCAACGGCGTCCAGGTGCGCGGCGTGCAGCTGCTGCGCTCCGGAGACCATGTCGAGCTCGGCTCGACGGAGGCGGTCTTCGAGCTCTCATGAACACGCTCGCGCCCGTATCCGTCGCGCTGAAGTTCGGCTTCCTGGCGGCCATGTACCTGTTCCTGCTGTGGATCGCGCGCAGCGCGCGTCGCGATCTGCGCCGCAGCGCCTCACCGGGAGAAGCGAGCATCAGCCATCCCGAGCGGGGCTCGATCCCGCCGGATGCAACCGGCATGTACTCGGCTTCGACGCTCGGCACCGCCGGCGCCCGCCATCAGGCGCCGCGGCTCGTGATCGAGCGCGCGCCAGGGCACGACGCGGGGATGATCTACGACCTCGACGGAGACCTCGTGCTCGGCCGCGGCGACCACGCCGAGATCAGGCTCGAGGACCCGTTCGCGTCCTCGCGCCATGCGCGCGTCTACGAGCAGGGCAACATAGTGGTCATCGAAGATCTCGGCTCCACCAACGGCACCTACCTCAACGAGGAGCTGTTGCAGACCCCCAGGCCGCTGCATCCGGGAGACAGGGTGCGCATCGGCGACAGCGAATTCACGTTCGAGGTCGACTGACGTGCTGCGCGTCGCCGAACAGTACGCCGGCACCGATACCGGCCGCCAGCGCCGCGCCAATGAGGACTCGCTGCTGGCACGCGCGCCGCTGTTCGTGGTCGCCGACGGGATGGGTGGCGCCCAGGCCGGCGAGGTCGCATCGCGGATCGCGGTCGAGTCCTTCGAGCCGGGCCTGCCCGAGACCTCGCATCCGGAGCTCGAGCTCGCCGAGCTCGCGCGCGCGGCCAACGCCCGCATCCACGAGCTCTCGCACTCCAACGCGGAGCACGCAGGGATGGGCACGACGCTCACGGCCGTGTATGTCGGCGAGCAGGAGGTTGCGATCGCCCACGTCGGCGACAGTCGCGCCTACTGCCTGCGCGACGGGCAGTTGCTGCGGCTGACCGATGACCACTCGCTCGTCGATGAGCTGCTGCGCCAGGGCCGGCTCACACCCGAGGAGGCGGTCGAGCATCCACAGCGATCGGTCATCACCCGCGCGCTCGGACCGGAGGGCAAGGTGGAGGTCGATACGCGCTCGTTCCGAGCTCGCGCCGGGGACGTCTACCTGATCTGCAGCGACGGGCTCACAACGATGATCTCCGAGGAGCAGATCGCGGCGGCGCTGCTCGCCCACACACGCCTGCGCGACGCCGGCGAGGCGCTGATCGCGGCGGCCAATCAGGCCGGTGGCCGGGACAACATCACCGTCCTTCTGATCCGCCTCGAGGACGTCCAGGTCGGGCAGGCGCCCACGGGCGCAGAGCAGGCCACGATGGTCGGCCTGCCGGTCGTGCCCAACCCGCCGGTGAGCTTTCCCGAGGACAGCCCCAGGGCTCAGAGCGCCCCGGCACTCGCCGAGCGCGAGCGCACGCTGCAGCGTGCCCCACGTGTCCCGCGCTCGCCTGTGCCGACGCCGCGCCGACGCCGGCGGCGCATTCGCCATGCCGGCGCGATCGCGTTCCTGCTGGTTGTGCTCGGCGTGCTCGCCTCCGCGGGCTACCTGGCGCTGCAGTCGGTGTACTTCATCGGCACCAACAGCCGCGGCCTGGTGACGATGTTCGAGGGCCTGCCGTACAAGCTCCCGGGTAACCTCACGCTCTACAGCAGCCAGTACGTCTCGGGGGTCAGTGCCTCGTCGCTCACGCCACAGAAACGGCACACGCTGCTCGACCACTCGCTGCGCTCAGAAGGCGACGCGGGATCCCTGATTCACAGCCTCGAACTGGAACAGCTCGAATGAGGCGCGCGCTTTGAACCGCCCGATCATCCGCCTGTACGGGCTTGTCGTGCTGCTGTTCGCGCTGCTCGTCGGGTTCACCTCGCGCTGGACGATCTTCGAAGCCTCGGCGCTGCGCAACAACTCGCTCAACGAACGCACGCGACTCGAGCAGGAGCGCATCGAACGCGGCTCGATCCTCGCCGACGACGGCACTGTGCTCGCGCGCAGCGTCCGCGGCGCCGAAGGCGTCTACCAGCGGGTCTACCCGACCGGCGAACTGTTTGCCCAGCCGATCGGCTTCGATTATCTCGAACCAGATCTCGGCAGCACCGGCGTCGAGCGCTTCCGCAACAAGGAACTGAGCGGGCAGAACGGCACGAACCTGCAGAGCGTGCTCGATCAGCTCCAGGGCAAGGAACCCCAGGGACAGAAGGTGATCACCACGCTCGACCCGAGTGCGCAGCGGGTCGCCCGCGCTGCGCTCGGCGACCACGAAGGCGCGGTCGTCGCCCTCGATCCGCGGACGGGCGCCGTGCGGGTGATGGTCTCGACGCCGAGCTACAACCCCAACGCGCTGCGCTCGCCGGCGAGCAAGGCCGAGCAGGATCGCGAGATGAACGCGAGCCCGCCGACCCGCTCGGAACTCAACCGCGCTGTCCAGTTCGGCTACGCGCCCGGCTCGACGTTCAAGATCGTGACCGCCACGGCGGCGATCGACACAGGCGAGTACACGCCGGAATCGACCGTCGACGGCCGCGACAACATCCTCGTCTCGGGGAAGCTGCTGCAGAACGACAACGGAGAGAGCTTCGGCCCGATCACGCTCACCTATGCGCTCGCGCACTCGGTCAACACCGTGTACGCGCAGGTGGCCGAGCACGTCGGCAAGCGCGCGCTCGGGCGCTACATGGAACGCTTCGGCTTCGACCGCAAGCCGCAGCTCGACTACCCAGCCGATGAGATGTCGGCCAGCGGCGAGTACCACGGCGGAAGCATCGTCGCGCCCACGAGCCCATCGGTCGACGTCGGGCGCCTGGGCATCGGCCAGGACAAACTCGTGGTGACGCCGTTGCAGATGGCCGAGGTCGCCGCCGCCGTCGCCAACCACGGGCGGCTGATGGTCCCGCACCTGACGCAGCGAATCGTTGACGCGGAAGGACGCACGGTGCAGACGATCTCCCCACGCGTGCAGTCGGTCGTGATGAAGCCCTCGACCGCCTCGGCGCTCACCTCGATGATGGAAGCGGTCGTCAAAGAAGGGACAGGTACGGCGGCACAGATACCGGGCATCCAGGTGGCCGGCAAGACCGGCACCGCGCAGACGCAGTTCGGCGACTCGATCAACAACGTCTGGTTCATCGCGTTCGCGCCCGCCGCCGACCCCAGGGTGGCGGTTGCGGTGACGCTCCAGGCGGTTCCCGGAGAAGGCGCGACCTTCGCCGCGCCGGTCGCCAGAGCCGTGATCGAAAACCTCCTGAGGTCGCAGTCGTGATCGAGCCCGAGACGATCATCGACGGTCGCTACAGGGTGATCTCGCGCCTGGGCTCCGGGGGCATGGCCGACGTCTACCTCGCGCAGGACCAGCTGCTGGGCAGGGACGTCGCGGTCAAGGTGCTCCACCACCACTTCGCCGAAGACCAGGAGTTCGTCGAGCGCTTCCGCCGTGAGGCCTCCAGTGCAGCGGCGCTGTCGCACCCGAACATCGTCGCGATCTTCGACCGCGGCGAGTGGAACGGCACCTACTACATCGCGATGGAGTACGTGGCCGGACGCACGCTGAAGGCGCTCGTGCGCGAACAGGGCGCGCTCGACCCGGTGGCGGCGATCGAGATCGTCGTGCAGATCCTGCGCGCGGCGCGCTTCGCGCACCGCCGGGGAGTGATCCACCGTGACCTCAAGCCCCACAACGTGATCCTCGACGAAGAGGGCCGCGCTCGCGTCACCGACTTCGGGATCGCGCGCGCGGGCGCCTCGGACATGACGCTCACGGGCTCGATCATGGGCACCGCCCAATACCTGTCCCCCGAGCAGGCGCAGGGCCTCTCGGTCAGCGCCTCCTCGGACCTCTACTCGATCGGCGTGATCCTGTACGAGCTGCTGACCGGCGTGGTGCCGTTCGAGGGCGAGACGGCGGTCGCGATCGCCGTCAAGCAGGTCTCCGCCGAGCCATACCCACCGAGCGCGCTCAACCCGGCGCTGCCGCCATCGCTCGATGCGGTGGTGCTGCGCGCGCTCGCCAAGGACCCGGCGCAACGCTACGCAAACGCCGATGAGCTGATCGCGGCGCTCGAACACGAGCGCCAGCTGCTTCCGGCGCTCTCGAGCGCTGGCGCGATCCCCGACGCCCAGGTCCACCACGCCCCGCTGCCGTCACGCGTCGGCGCCGGCTCGATGCTGCTCGCGCAACCGGGCACCGGGCAGTACGAGCTGGAGGGCCAGCCACCACCGGGGCAGGGGTCCCGGCCCGGCTGGCAGCGAGGGCTGTTGTGGGCGCTCGCGATCGTGCTCGTAATCGGCCTGGCGGTGCTCGCCGTCGTGCTGCTGACGCAGTCGACCAAGTCGGTGACGGTGCCGCGTGTGACAGGGCGCAGCGAACAGGCGGCCGGCGGCGCGCTGCGCAACGCCGGGCTGATCATGCAGCCGTCGCTGGCGCCGAGCGCGGCCGTGCAGAGCGGCCTCGTGATCAGCCAGTCGCCCGCCGCCGGCACGCTCGCGAAGAAGGGCTCGCGCGTGAGCGTCGTCGTCTCGGAGGGACCCGCGAACGTGCCGCTGATGGACGTCACCGGGCTCACCGAAGCCAGGGCCGTGGCCGAGCTGCGCAAAGCGCACTTCAAGACCAAGACCAAGACGGAAGCCAGCAAGACCGTCGAAGCGGGGCATGTGATCGCCACCGAGCCGTCCGCGGAAACCGACGTGCAGGAAGGGCGCCTGATCACGCTCGTGGTCTCCAGCGGCCCCGCGCCCGTGCACGTGCCCGACCTGACGGGCGAGACCCTCGAAGCGGCCGAAGCGACGCTCACCAACGACGAACTCGGCGTCGGCACGGTCACCAAGCGGGTCTCGAGCACGCAGGCGCCGGGCACGGTGCTGCAGCAGTCCCCTGTCACCGGCAACGCCGTGCGCGCAGGCACGAAGGTAAACCTGACGGTTGCGCAGGCGCCCAAGGAAGTGGAAGTCCCGAGCGTCGTCGGCGCCACCGAAGTGGCCGCCAAAGCCATGCTCAAGCACGCCGGGTTCAAGTCCGCTGTGCAGACGCGCCCGACGAGCGAACAGTCGCAGGTGGGGGTCGTGCTGGAACAGACCCCGCCCGCCGCCTCGCAGGCGCGCAAGGGCACAACCGTGACGCTCGTGGTCGGCATGTTCAGCTCCACCACCACGACCACGACGACCGGCACCACGACCACGACGACCGGCACCACGCCCCCCGTCACACCGCCCGTGTCGGGCGCTCCGGGCGAATGAGCGGCGAAGCGCTCCTGGTCGCGGTGCTCGCCGGCGGTCGCTCCTCCGAGCACGACGTGTCGCTGTCATCCGGTGCGGCCGTGCGCGACGGGCTGATCAGCGCCGGGCACGAGGTCGTGTGGGTGGAGATCGGCCGCGACGGAGTGTGGCGGCGCGACGGGCAGGCGTTGAGCGTCACACCCGGCGGCGGTCTGCTCGGCGTCGACGTTGCCTTTCCGGTGCTGCACGGCCCGTTCGGCGAGGACGGAACCGTGCAGGGCCTGCTCGAGACGCTCGACGTGGCCTACGTCGGGGCCGGCGTGGCGGCATCCGCCGTGTGCCTGGACAAGGTGCTGTTCAAGCAGCTGATGTCCGCCCTGGGGGTGCCGCAGGTGGACTACGTCGGGGTGCGCGCAGAGCACTTCGGTCGCTCGCGCGAGCACGCGTTCGCGGAGATCGCGAAGATCACGCGCCTCGGCCTGCCGGTGTTCGTCAAGCCGGCGCACCTCGGCTCCTCGGTGGGGATCGTCAAGGTGAGCGCCGAGGAGCAGCTTGGCGAGGCGCTGGCGGAGGCGTTCGGCCATGACGGCCTGGTGATCGTCGAGGCGATGGCCCCCGGCGCCGAGGTCGAGTGCGGCGTGCTTGGCGTGCTCGACGACGAGCGCGACGGCGAGGAGCCGGCGCTCGCGTCGGAGCCGGGCGAGATCCTGTTCTCGGGAGACTTCTACGACTACGGCGCGAAGTACTCGCCGGGTGCCATGCAGCTGAGGATCCCGGCGGGCATCTCGGCGAGTGCGCGTGAGCAGGTCCAAAGGCTGGCCGTGCGCGTATTCCTCGCGACCGGCTGCGAGGGGCTGGCGCGGGTGGACTTCTTCGTGGACGGCGAGCGCGTGCTCGTCAACGAGCTGAACACGATGCCGGGCTTCACGCCGACGAGCGTCTACGCCAAGCTGCTCGAGGCCTCCGGCGTCCCCTACCCGCGTCTCGTCGAGCGCCTCTGCCGGCTGGCGCTCGCACGCTACGCGCAGCGGCGCGCCTACAGCTACTGAGCGCTACTTGAACAGCGTCAGCTCCGCGATCGTCGCCGACTCCATGCCGGGTGGCAGCGTCGTCAGCCACACCAGGTAGTAGCGATGGGGGTGGCCGTCGAGCGTCAGCGGGATGCGTTCTCCGTTGTGGATACTCGCGCTCGCGCCCACCGGTCCCTGCCAGCCGCGCCCGCTCAGCGGCGTGGAGTCGCCATACGGAAGTTCGAACTGCGGGTGATCGCCGACGTACAGCTGCACCGCGAAGCCGGGCGTGGGCGTTTGGATCTCGACCGCCTTGGCGAGCACCCGCGGCGCGGCGTCCAGGTAGATGCCGAGGCCGACGCCGCCCGGCTTCTTGAGCGTGTCGTCGTAGTACTGCTCGGTGCTCCAGGTGGTGTTGGGGTCGCCATCGACGACGTTGCCGATCAGGTCGCGGTTTTCCGGGCCGGTCCCGAACGGGTTGTAGTCGTGCGCGGCCGCCTGCCCCAGCTGCACCGGTTCCAGGCCGGCATGGGAGACGATGCCGGGCGCCTGCCCCGCACCGCGGCGGGCTTTGTCGGCGGCGATCACCAGCCCGATCGCGATCAGCGCGATCACCAGCGCGAGCGAGAGCAGCCAGCGCGCGGGGTGTTGCATTCGCCACGGCAGTCGCCGCCGCGCCTGTCCGGGGAGCGTGCGCAGCACGCTCGTCACCTCGCCGGTCGCCTGGCCGGAGCGTGCGGCCTCCATGGCGAGCACCTCCTCGAGGTCGGCGACCATGCTCGCGGCGTCCCGGTAGCGCCGCGTCAGGTCCTTGGAGACCGCACGTTCGATGACCGCGGCGGTGGCGGCGGACAGCTCGGGCCGCAGTCGCTGCACGTCAGGGACGTCCTCGCGCACGTGCTTCATCGCGACCGCCACGGGCGAGCTGGCGTGGAACGGGACCTGCCCGGTGAGCATCTCGAACAGCACCACGCCGAGCGAGTACAGGTCCGACTGCCCGGTGACGGGCTGACCGAGCGCCTGCTCGGGCGAGACGTAGTCGGTGGTCCCCAGTACCCGGCCGGCCATCGTCAGCCCTTCCTCGGTGAGCGTGCGCGCGATCCCGAAGTCGGTGATCTTGGCGGCGCCTTCCTCGCTGATCAGCACGTTGTGGGGCTTGACGTCGCGGTGCACGATCTGGCGTTCGTGGGCGGCGCCGAGCGCGCGCGCGATCTCGATCGCGTAGGCGATCGCCTGTGGGATGTCGAGCGGACCCTCGCGGCGGATGACGTCCTTGAGCGTCTCGCCAGCGACGTACTCGAGCACGATGTAGGGCGCGCCGACGGCGCTCTCCGGCCCTCCCAGCCCGTCCGCCGGCGAGGGCTCCTCGCCGGCGTCGATCACGGTGACGACATGCTGGTGGTTGAGCTGCGCGACCGACCGCGCCTCGCGGCGGAAGCGCTCGAGCTGGTCGGAGTCGGCAGCGATCTCGCGGTGCATGAGCTTGATCGCGACCGGCCGCTCGAGCACCGTGTCGAAGGCGCGGTAGACCGTTGACATGCCGCCGCGCCCGATCTCGGCGTCAAGCCTGTAGCGCCCGCCGATCACCGTCCCGAGGAGAGTCATGCGCCTCTATTGTGCGCGCAAGCTAGGCGGCGCGGCGCATGTGGCTGCAGACGCCTCACGAGCTCGGACGCCGTCTTTCGATTTATTGATCGGCGTTCGCAGTGTCTTGATCGCGCAGACGTGAGACGACCAGCGCGGCGAGCAGACATCGGTAGAGCGAGTACGGCCACAGCGCCCCGCCCTCGCGCAGCAGGCGCTGCAGCAGTCGCGCGCTCGTCAACGTGGACAGGAATGCGGCGCTTGCGCCGGCCGCGAGCGCCGCGCGTTCGCAGCGGGGGATCCCGCTGCGCCGCATGCGTGCGCCCTTGAGCATGCTTGCCCCAAGGAGCACGGGTAGCCCGGCGTGCCATGAGAGCGCCTGCGCGTCGCCGCGCCCGAATCCGCGTGCTCGCGCAGCCGTGAGGGTGGCGCCGTTACGGGAGACCCCCGGGATCAGCGCGGCTGCCTGCGCGAGCCCGAGCGCGAGCCCGTCGCGCGCTCGCGCATCCTCCTGCGCACGCGCTGCCGTCGGCTCATGTCTGGCAGCGGCGCGGTCGGCGAGCGTCATCGCGACCGCCCCGACTGCGAGGCCGGCGGCGATCGAGCGCGGTCCGCCGAAGCGGCGCTCGATCGCCGGGCCGAGCACGTAGCCCGCGAGTGCGGGCGGCGCCAGCGACAGCGCGATCACGCCCGCCCGGCGCCGATCAACGCGGGCTGCCTCGTGCAGCAGCTCCCTGCGCATGCTGATCGCCAGCGCCGCGCCCGCACCGGCGTGCAGGGCGACCTCGAAGGCCTTGCGCCGCTCTCCCTCCAGCCGCGCGTACGGCCAGCCGGCGAGCCACGGGATCAGCGTCGTGTGCGCGGAGGAGGAGATCGGCAGCAGCTCGGACGGCCCCTGCAGCAGGCCCAGCGCTACGGCCTGGCGAAGCGTCGGCGCGCCCTCAGCCGACGGCATCGGCCGCCGGGTCGCGGCGCGCCCGGCGCCAGCGCACGAGCGCGTAGACGACGCCGATCACGACCAGCGCCACGACCACGTAGTCGACGTACTCGAAGCCCTTGCGCACGCTCGTCCAGTCGTTGCCAAGCGCGTGGCCGGCCAGCGCCAGCCCAATCACCCACGGCAGCGACCCGATCAGCGAGAACACGGTGAAGCGCCCCAGCGGCATCCGCGCGACGCCCGCAGGCAGGGACACGAAGGCGCGCACCACTGGGATCACGCGCCCGAACAGCACGGCAGCCTCGCCGTGGCGCTGGAACCACGCATCGCCGCGTTCGATCTGCGCCGGTCCCATGTGCAGCTTGGCGCCATGGCGTTCGAACAGCTCCAGGCGCCCGCCGCGCCCGATCGCGTACGTCAGCCAGGAGCCGAGCATCGTGCCGAGAAGGCCCGCGAGCACGATCCCGACGATCGTCATGTGATGGTGCGAAGCGCTCTGGCCGGGATCGGCGACGGCGAAGCCGGCAAACAGCATCACCACCTCCGACGGAATCGGGATGCAGGCGCTGGAGATCGCCATCAACGCGAAGATCACCGGCAGCCCGCCGTCGCGCACCAGGTGCGAGGTTTCGTTGACGAGCGTTTCGGATATCGAGGCGAGGACGAGCATCGAGCCGGCCAACCATAGCGGCGATCCGGGCACGATCGCCGTGGATCGTTAGCGTGCCCTGGCGATGCGCATCTGGATCGACTTGACGAACAGCCCGCATGTGCTGGTCATGCGCCCGCTGATCGAGCGCCTGCAGGCCGACGGCCACGACGTGCGCGTGACGGCGCGTGACTTCGCGCAGACGCTCGAGCTGTGCGAGCGTCTCGGCGTCGCCTACACGGCGATCGGCCACCACCGCGGCGGGCGCCTCGGCGCGAAGGCTCTGGGCCTGGCCTCGCGCTCGGCCGCGCTCGTGCGCTGGGCGCACGCCGATCAGCGCGGAGCCGGACGCTTCGACGTCGCGCTCGGACACGGCTCCAACGACGTCACTGTCGCGGCCGCCGTGCTGCGCATCCCCAGCTCGACGATGTTCGACTACGAGTGGGCGACCGTCCAGCACAACGTCAACTGCCGGCTGGCGCAGGCCGTGGTCGTGCCTGATGCGATCCCGCCGGCGCGCCTGTACCGCTACGGAGCAAAGGGCAAGATCCGCGCGTATGAGGGGCTGAAGGAGGAGTACTACCTGGCGGACTTCGAGCCGCACAACGAGGTTCTGGACGAGCTCGCCCTGGACCCCGCGCGCGCGATCGTGGTGGTGCGCACGCCGCCCGTGGTCTCGCTCTACCACCGCTTCGAGAACGACCTGTTCGCGCGCGTGCTGCGAGCGTTGAGCGCCGCCGCCCGGGAGCACGGAACCCAGCCGGTGGTGCTGCCGCGCGTGGCCTCCCAGCGCGAGGAGCTCGCCCGCGTGCCCGGCTTCGTGGTCCCCGAGCATGCCGTCGACGCGCAGTCGCTGATCGCCCACGCCGACCTGGTGATCTCGGCCGGAGGCACGATGAATCGCGAGGCGGTCGCCCTCGGCACGCCCGTCTACACGACCTTCCAGGGGCGCCTCGGCGCGGTTGACGAACGTTTGATCGACGAAGGCCGGCTGCGCATGCTGAGCAGCGCCGAGGACCTCGAGCTGGGCAAGCGCGTCCGCGCGAGCGCCGCGGCACGCGTGCGTCGCGACCCCCGTGTGCTCGTTGAGCTGCTGCTCTCGCCCGTCTCCGACTGAGCTGCGGGGGCGCAGGCTGGGACGCCACAGTCGTTGCGGGCCTTACAATCAGCGCAATGCGCCGACGGATCCGCTCGGCGGCCCTGCCTCTCCACCGTCGCTCGCTGCCACAGCTTGCAGTGGACGGGGCGCTGGTCGCACTCGCGTACTACCTCGCCTTCGAGCTGCGCTTCACCACCCAGCTGAAACCGCACTACGCCGACCTGCGCTCGGACACGATCTGGTGGGTGCTCGTGGGGAGCCTGCCGGTGTTGGTGCTGGCGGGCGTGTACCAGCGCCGCTGGCGCTATGCCGGCCAGCGCGACTACGAGGCGGTGGTGCTCGCGGTCGCGCTGATCGTGCTGCTGACGGTGGCCGGCGTCGAGATCCTGCGCCCGGTGCACCAGTACATCGAAGCCGGACACCCCCGGGGCCACGCCGCGGCGGTTGCGGTCGTGCTCCCCAACACCGTGATCGTGCTGTTCGCGCTGCTCTCGCTCGTGTTCCTGGTGGGGATCCGCGCGCTCGCACGCACGGTCTACGAGCGCCGTCCGCTGGCGGCGTTTCGCACGCTGCGCCGCGACCAGCGCAGCGTGCTGATCGCCGGTGCCGGCGAGGGCGGCCGGCTGGTGGCCCGCGAGATCATGCGCAACCGCGACCTCGGCCTCGTACCGGTGGGCTTCGTCGATGACGACCCTGCCAAGCGCAGCCTGCGTATCGAAGGGCTGCGCGTGCGCGGCAACACCGAAGGCGATCTGCCGCGGATCCTCGACGACGCCGAGCCCGACGAAGTGATCATCGCGATCCCCTCCGCGCCCGGCTCGACGCGCGCGCGGATCGTGCGCGAGTGTCGCGCACGCGCGATCCCCGTGCGAACGCTGCCGACCGTGTTCGAGCTGCTGCAGACGCGCGGTGCGCTCGCCAGGCAGATGCGCGAGGTGCGCGTCGAGGATGTGCTCGGGCGGGAGCCCGTGCACATGGAGCTCGAGCGCGTCGGCGCCTACCTGGCCGGCGAGACCGTGCTCGTGACCGGCGCCGGAGGCTCGATCGGCTCGGAGCTGTGCCGGCAGATCGCGCGCGTGGAGCCCCACCGCATCGTGCTGCTCGATCACGCCGAGGACAACCTCTTCTCGATCCAGCGCGAGCTCGAGGAGGAGCGCCACGTGCCGGCGTCGATGCTCGCCGCGGTGCTCGCCGACTGCAAGGAGGAGGAGCGCATGCGCGAGGTGTTCGAGGAGCATCGCCCGACGATCGTCTTCCATGCCGCCGCCTACAAGCACGTCGGCCTGATGGAGAGGAACCCGGTGGAGGCGGTGCGCAACAACGCGATCGGCACGCGCGTCGTGGCGCATGTCGCGGGTGAGACCGGCGTGCAGCGGTTCGTGCTGGTCTCGACCGACAAGGCGGTCGCGCCGGCGACGGTGATGGGCGCCTCCAAGGCGCTCGCGGAGTTCGCGCTCGAGGCCGCTTCCGCGCGCTGGCCGCAGACGCGCTACAACGCGGTGCGCTTCGGCAACGTGCTCGGCTCCTCCGGTAGCGTCGTGCCGATCTTCCGCCGCCAGATCGAGCGCGGCGGCCCCGTGACGGTCACCGACGAGCGCATGACCCGCTACTTCATGACGATCCCGGAGGCCGTGCAGCTGATCATCCGCTCCGGCTCACTGGCGTCCGTCCGCCCCTCGCGCGGCGCCGAGGTGTTCGTGCTCGACATGGGCGAACCGGTGCGGATCATCGACCTCGCCCGGGCGATGATCGACCTCTCGGGTCTCGACCCCGATCGCGACATCGACATCGAGATCGTCGGTGCGCGGGACGGCGAGAAGCTCGAGGAGGAGCTCTTCAACAGCTACGAGCGCCGGTGCGCCACGGAGGCGGAGAAGATCCTGCTGGCCGAGCGTGAGCCGCTTGCGAGCGATGCCGTCGAGTCGATGTTCGCGGAGATCGGCCTGCTGGTGCTCGAGGGCGACGCCGCGGGCCTCGCCGCAAAGGTCGCGGAGCTGGACGCCGCCCGCCGCGGTCCGCAGGATTCGGCGCCTCCCGGCGAGCCCGGCACGCCTGAAGCGGGTGCGTCGGGGACGCACGAGGGGGGTAGTTCCAACGGCGCCGGCGCGGCTGACCGTCGCGATGCGCCTGCGCCCCTCGTACACTCCCCGAATTCATGACCTTCCTGCCGTTCGCGCTCTCACTATCGAGCACGTTCACCAAGATCGGGGCAATCGCGGCGTTTGCCGCGTTGGTGGGCATTGCGTTCCTGTCGCTGCTCGTCTTCTCCCAGGCGCGCGAGCTCAAGCGCCTGCGTGAGTGGGCCGGACGCGCCCCCGAGCGCGCCGCCGACCTCGAGCAGCGCGTCAGCTCCGCGGCGGCTGTGCGTGTCCAGCAGCCGTCCGCCGCCCAGGTGACACGCCCGGTGCCGCGTGCCGCGACGATCCCGGCTGTTCCGGCCGCGGGCGGAGCCACAGCCACGCGTGTCGTCGCCACGCCCATGGCACCGGCCACTGCCGTGGTGCCGGCGGGCCAGGCGCTGAGCGCCAGCGGCGCGCCGAGCCCTCCTGTGGCGCCCACCCCCGGAGCGCCCGCGGCCCCGGGTGTACGCTCGCCAGCCCAGCCCAGCCAAGCCCAGCCGGGAGCGCCCGCCGCCGCGCCGCCGCCCGCCGCGCCGGCTCGCCCGCCGAGCTCAGCCCCGGCCGCCCCACCGCCTGTGGGCGCCCTGCCACCGAGCTCGGCACAGCCGACGAGCGCGCCCCCGCCGGCCGCGACGCCCGTGGGCACACCTGCGTCTGCGGCGGGCGCCGCGCAGAGCACCCCAGCCCCTGGAGCCGCTACCCCTGCAAACGCCGTTGCCCGCCCGCCCGGGCCGCCGGCGACGGCCGCGGCCGCAGCCGGCGTGGCTTCCCCCCGCGCACCGGTCCCGCCCGCGCCGCCCGCCCCAGCGCCGGCTCCCACCGCGGCTCCGGTTGCAGCGGGACCGCCGCCCAGCGCCCAGGACGTGCGTGCGCGGGCCGCCTCGGCCGCGTCGCGGCAGAGCGTTCCGCCTCCCCTGGAGGGCAGGTCGGTGTACGCCGCCAAACGCTCGCGTGGCAGGACGATCGCGCTGATTGCGGTCGGCGTCCTCGTCGTGGCGGTGGCGGCTGTCGTGGCCGTGACGTCGCTCGGCGGCTCCTCGAGCCCCAAGCACGCGAGCTCGGGTGCGACCACCACCGCGAGTCGCACCGCGACCACACACGCCAAGCACTCGACGCACAAGGCCGCGAAATCGGCGCCGAAAGCGCCGGCCGTCAGTCCCGCGGAGACGAGCGTGGCGGTGCTCAACGCCACCGAAGCGGAAGGTCTGGCGCACCGGACCGCGAGCGCGCTGCAGCAGGGCGGCTACTCGCAGGCGGAAGCGCTGAGCGGCAAACCGCCCGGCTCGGGCCAGGTCAGCGTCGTCGAGTACACCAGCGGCCACCAGGCCGAAGCCGAAGGCGTCGCGCGCTCCGCGTCGATCACGCACGTGCTGCCGATCGAAGCCGCGGTGACGGCGCTCGCGGGCTCGGCGAACGTGGTCGTGATCGTCGGTGCCGACAAGGAACACGAAACGTCGAACCCATAGGCGGATTCCTCGACATCCCGGCGCGGACGAGCAAGCCGCGCGAGCACGGCATCACCCACGTGATCGACAGGGGGCTGTCGCTCGCCGACGCGGCCGGAATGCTCGAGGTCGCCGGGGACAGCGTCGACATCGTCAAGCTCGGCTGGGGCACCGCGCTGGTGACCGCCAACCTGAAGCCGAAGCTCGAGCTGTTCGCGGCGCACGGCATCCCCGTCGTGCTCGGCGGCACGCTCACAGAGGTCGCGATCCGCCAGGGGCGGGTCGACGGGCTCGTAGCCTGGCTGCGCGAGCTCGGTCTGCGTCACGTTGAGATATCCGACGGCACGATCACGCTCGAGGCCGACGTCAAGCGCGATCTGATCCAGCGGCTGTCGCGCGAGTTCGTCGTGCTGGCGGAGGTCGGCAGCAAGGACGCCGACTTCATCATGGCGCCGTACATCTGGGTTGAGCAGATCGAACGCGACCTCGCGGCCGGGGCGTGGAAGGTGATCGCCGAGGCGCGCGAGTCGGGCACCGCCGGCATCTACCGCGCGGACGGCGAGGTGCGCACCGGCCTGATCGACGAGATCGCGCACGCGATCGACCCCGAGCTGCTGATCTTCGACGCGCCGCGCCAGCAGCAGCAGGTGTGGCTGCTCAAGCGCTTCGGCACGGAGTGCAGCCTCGGCAACATCGCACCCGCGGACGTGCTCTCGCTCGAGACGCTGCGGCTGGGCCTGCGCTCGGACACGGTCGAGCGATTCGCGCTGGGCGGCTGGGATTGACCGAGGCGGCCGCCGGGGCGGACGCCGGGCGCCCCGATGCCCGCTCCTCCAGGCCGGGTAGTGAGCCGCTGGCGCGGGTCGTGTTCGCGCTGCTGGTGCTCGCATGCTTCGCCGCGTTCCTGATCACGCAGCGGCTCAAGCACACCCCGACCGCCGTGCACAGCTTCATGCTCGCAAACGCGTTCTCGCCCTACCCGGGCGCCAAGAGCGGGCCGGAGGCGATTGCGTTCAAGCTCGCCAACTCGGAAGCGGTGACGGTCACGATCGTCGACTCCGCCGGCAACGCCGTCGCGACGCTGATCCGCAACTACCCGCTGGTGCGCTACAAAGAGCTCTCGCTGCGCTGGAACGGACGCCGCGGGACAGCGCGCCGCTACGGCCATCTCGTGACGCCCGACGGGCGCCGGATCCTCGTCGCCGAGAACCAGGGCAGGATCGCGTCACCCGGTGAATATCGCGTCGGCGTGGACCTGCTCGGCCGTCATCAGCAGCTGCTGCTGCCGCGCAGCTTCGCGTTGGTGAAGCCGTGAGCGTCGTGCTCGCGAGCAGCCTGCCGAGCGCCGGCACGCTCGTCGCCGGGCTCGTGATCGCATTCGTCGTGATTGCGGTGCTCGTCGTGGTGATGCGCCGCCACCGCGACGCGTTCCCGCTTCTCGCCGTGTTCGCCCTCCCCTTCAGGCTGCCGATCTCCGCCGACGGCAGGACCGTGAACCTGCTGGTGCCGCTGTACCTCGTCGTCGCCGCGGGCACGCTCGTGTACCTGCTGCCGCGGCTGCTGGGCAGGCGTGAAGCCGCGCGCCCGCACGCGCCGTTCGCGCCCGCGAAGCCGAGCTCGTGGGTCTCGCCGCGCGGCGTGGAATGGCTGCTGGCGATCACGGTCGGCCTGTACGCGCTGCAGACGCTCTACTCGGCAGACCGCGCCAAGGCAGCGGAGAACATCGCCTTCTTCTACCTGCCCTTCGGGCTGCTGTTCCTGATCCTGCGCGACGTGCGCTGGACGCGCGAGCTGCTGCTGCGCTGCCTTGGCGTTGCGGTTGCGCTGGCGGTGCTGTTCGCGGGTGTCGGCTTCGTCGAGTACTACCGCAAGTCGCTGTTCCTGAACCCGAAGGTGGTCGCGGCCGACCAGTACGACAACTACTTCCGCGTCAACTCCGTGTTCTTCGATCCAAGCATCTACGGGCGCTTCCTCGCGCTGGTGATGATCGCTGTGACAACCGTGGTGCTCAGCTCTCGCAGGGCGCTCGCCGCGGCTGCCGGCAGCCGCGCGGGCAGCCGCGCGGGCAGCCGCGAGGTGCTCGCCGCAGCGGCCGTGCTGGCGTGGCTGCTCGCCGGGCTCGTGACCAGCTTCTCGCAGTCGAGCATCGCCGCGCTGCTGCTCGGCCTCGCGGTGCTCGGCGCGTGGTGCTGGGGCGTGCGCGCCACCCTCTATGTGGCGGGCTCCCTGGTGGCGGTCGCGGCGGCGGTCGTGCTGCTCGCGCCCGCGAGCCTGCACTTCGGCCTGAAGGGCTCCAGCGGCTCGCCCAGCAACGCGACGAGCGGGCGCACCACCTTGATCTCCGGCGGGCTCGACCTGTTCGCACACCGACCGCTCGAGGGCTACGGCTCGGGCTCATTCGAAACCGAGTACAAACGACACAGCAAGGCGGCCGCCGCGAGTGCCGAGAACGCGACCTCCGCCTCACACACGATCCCGATCACGGTCGCAGCCGAGCAGGGGATCGTCGGCCTGGCCGTGTACGTGGCACTGCTGGTGGCGGCGTTCGTGGTCCTGTTCCGGGGTGCCGCGCGCTCGCCGCCGCGGATCGCGATCGCGGCCTGCTTCGCGGCGCTCGTGCTGCACACCTGGATCTACGCCGACTTCCTCGAGGACCCGTTCACGTGGACGTTGTTGGCTCTCGGGGTGGGGCTCGCGCGCGCCGAGGCAGGCATGCCGGCCAGTAGCGTCTGATCCGTGCTCGGCTACCTCAAGCGCCTGGTCACGACCGGGGCGGCCTACCAGTTCGGGGACATAGTCGCCAAGGGGCTGGCGCTGCTGACGCTGCCGCTGTACACGCGCCACCTCAGCACCGAAGCCTATGGCGTGGCCGAAACGCTGCTGACTGCGGTGATCCTCGCGAGCATCCTGCTGCGCGTGGGCGTCGGCGAAGCGTTCATCCGCTTCTACTTCGACGATGACGATCAGGCGCGGCGGGAGCGGATCGCGCGCACGGCGACAGCCACGGTCGCTTGGACGACGACGCTTGCGTCGCTGCTGGCGGTCGCGTTCGCAGGCCCGCTCTCGCGGCTGGTGCTGAAATTCGAAGACCCACTGCTGTTCGACTGCGCGGTGCTGGGGCTGTGGGCGTTCACCAACCTGGAGATGGTCTATGCACAGCTGCGCGTGGACGAGCGCGCTCGCGCCTACGTGTACGCGTCGGGGGCCAACGTGGCGATGACCGTCGTGTTCACCACCGCGCTGGTCGTGTTCGCCAACCAGGGCGCGCGCGGCCTGCTGCTCGGCAACTTCGGCGCCTCCGCGGTCGTCGTGCTCGGCCTCTGGTGGGTGCTGCGCCGGCGCGTGTCGCTGCGCGTGCGCCTCGCCGACCTCGGCGCGATGCTGCGCTTCGGGCTGCCGACCGTACCCGCGGACGCGAGCGTGTACGCGCTGCAGGTCGCCGACCGCTTCTACCTGTACCGCGTGTTCTCGCGGGGGGCCGCCGGCGAGTACGCGATCGCGATCAAGCTCGCCACGGTCGTGTTCGTGGCGGTGCGCGGCTTCCAGTACGCGTGGCCGCCATTGGCGTACTCGATCGAGAGCGATGAGGAGGCCTCGCGGCTGTACTCGCTGGTCACCACCTACTACGCGCTCGCAACCGGGGTGGTCGTGTGCGCGGTCGAGCTGCTCGGGCGCTGGATGGTGCGGCTGCTCGCCGCCCACAAGTTCTTCGGCGCCTACCGCGCGCTGCCGTGGCTGGCGCTGGGGTGGGCGCTGTATGGCCTCTACCTCGTGTTCGTCGCGATCGCCGGGCGCGCGCGTGTCACCTCGCGCAACTTCCCCGCCGGCGCGGCGGGCCTCGTGGTCAACGTCGTGCTGCTCGTGCTGCTCGTACCGCACAGCGGGGCTGGCCTGGGCATCGCGGGCGCGGGCATCGCGTTGTGCGGCGCCTACGTGGCGATGCTCGCCGTCATGTACCTGCTCACGCGCAGCCTGTTCAAGGTCGGCTTCGAATGGCTGCGCCTGGCCCAGCTGACGGCGATCCTGCTGGGCGTGGCGGTCTCGGGCGAGCTGCTGCTGCCAAGCCATGGGCTCGTGGGGCTGCTGCTGCGCCTCGCGTGGCTCGCGCTGGTGCCGGCGGCGCTGGCGCTGACGCGCTTCTTCCACCCTCACGAGCGCGTGCAGGCACGGGCGCTCGTGGCCGATGCGCATCGGCGCGTGCGGGGCTTCAGGGCTCATCACGGCGATGTCGAGGCCTATGCCGAGGACCCGTTGAAGGACCTCTGATGGCTCCCGGCTGGCAGTCGGATGTCTAAAGAACGATCCTTGGCTCAAGAATGCGGCTTTTGTGGCCGATGCGAGGCCTGTCGTGCAGGAACTGACAGTCAAGCCACCCCAACGAGCGGGCGCCAAGGAGCTTCGGCGTCGCGCCGAGGCGCTCAGTCGTCACCGCGCCGACGCCCGCGTCAAGAGCCTCGCGCAGGCTGGCGAGCTGGCGTACGTGCGCGAGCAGCTGCGCCTTGCAGCGCGGCTCACCGCCGAGCTAGCCGGCAAGAGCGACGTCGAGGAGATGGCCCAGCTGGTCGTCGACGAGCTGCACGAGACGTTCGCGTTCTACCTCGCGGCGATCCAGCGTCTGGACGAGGACGGCGTGCTGCGGCTCGTCGCCGGCCGCGGCCCGCTGGCCGAGGTGATGACCGAGTTCCTGCTCACCGAGCAGCCGGTGTCGGAGGGCGTCAACGGCAAGGTCGCGCGCTCCGGGCAGACCCATCTGATCGCGGACACCCGTGAAGATCCCGACTACATCGTCCGCGACCCCACCACCGACCCGCTGTCGGAGCTCGCTGTGCCAGTGCTCGTGGACGGATCCGTGTGGGGTGTGCTGAACATCGAGGCGACCGATCCCGGCGCGCTCGCGGAGGCCGACGCGGTGCTCGTCGAGGCGATCGCCACGAGCTTCGGTGTTGCCGTGCACCGCGCCCACCTGGTCGCCGATCTCGAGGGCGCGTTCACGACCGCGCTGGCGGCGCTGACGAGCACCGTCGAGGCCAAGGACGACTACACGGCCTGTCACGGCGAGGATGTGGCGGTGCTCGCCGAGCGGGTTGCGCTGCGCATGTCGCTGTCGGCGGCGCAGGCGCGCGACGTGCGCTACGCGGCGATGCTGCACGATCTCGGCAAGGTGGCGATCCCGAGCGAGATCCTGCTGAAGCCCGGGCCGCTCAACGACGAGGAGTGGGCGACGATGCGCGGGCACGCTGCGATCGGCGGCGAGCTCGTCGCGCGCATCGACGCCTTCGCTCACCTCGCTCCGGCCGTGCGCGCCAGCCACGAGCGCTGGGACGGCGGCGGCTATCCCGACGGGCTCGCCGGCGACGCGATTCCGCTGGCGGCGCGCATCATCTCCGCCTGCGACACCTACGACGCGATCGTCACCGATCGTCCCTACCGCGCTGCGCGCACGCCGCTGGAGGCGTGCGAGGAGCTGCGCCGGGTGGCGGGCACGCAGCTCGACGAGATCGTCGTCGCTGCGTTGATCGCCGAGCTCGACGCAGCCTGAGCGCCGAGCACACTGCCGTAGCCGTAGCCGTAGCCGTAGCCGTAGCCGTAGCTCAGGCGGTGGCCTGACGGTTGTACTCCGCGGCCGCCTCGCGCAGGCCGCTGCCGCGCCCCGGCATCAACGCTGCCGTCACGTGCCGCCAGTAGCGCGCCGGCGAGCGCGCCGGCAACGCCAGCGCCGCGAGCGCACGCAGCGCATAGCTCCACGCGGTCAGCCACCGCACCGCCCTCGCCGCCCCGGCGGAGTGGTGCTTGCGCATGTACAGGTCGCGGTTGCGCGCCATTTCGACGATGCGCCGCTCGGGCACCGCGCCGGTGGCCAGCTGCTCGTGGTGGATCGCCTGTGCACCCGGCACATACAGCGAACGCCAGCCCACGTCGCGCAGCCTGCGTGCGAAGTCCACCTCGTCGGAGTAGACGAAGAAGTCGGGGTCGAGATAGCCGACCTGCGCGGCGGCCTCGCGCCTGACGAGCAGCGCCGAGGACTGGCACCAGTCGACCTCGCGCGTGTGCGTGCCGCGGCTCTGCACGGTCAACCGGCGGTGCAGCATCAGCGCGCCGGCCAGCGCCGTCATGGGGGTGGGAAAGCGCCATGCGCACGCCTGCGCCGTGCCATCGGGGCGCAGCAGCTGCGCGCCGGCGCAGGCGGCGTCAGGGCGCTGCTCCAATGCCTGCCACAGATGCAGGCTCGCGCCGCTCAGCAGCTCGGAGTCCTCGTTGAGCAGCAGCGCGTAGCGCCCCTGCGCCCGGCGCAGCAGCTCGGAGTCGTCCTCGGCCTTGCCGCGGCGCTCGGGCAGCGCGATCGTCTCGTCGACCGCGGGGTGCTCGCGCGCGGCCTGCGCGGAGCCGTCGCGAGAGCCGTTGTCGAGCACCAGCACCTCGGTGGCAAACGAAACGCGATCGCGCTCGCGCGCGATCGCGTCGAGCCCTCGCAGCAGCAGCTCGCGCTGGGAGGTGTTCACGACGCAGTAAGTCAGCTCGATCTCGGGCACAGCTGGGCGCGCCGGCTACCTGCCGGTCGTGCGGTGCATCGTCCCGCGCGTGTGACCACGGCTTCCATGCCCGGCGCTCGCTGTGCCGCTCGCGTTGGTGCGAACCGGTGGCGGCGTGCGGCGAATCAGCAGTCGCAGCGCGTGGTCGCCGGGACTGTCCTCGGTCCGCTCGCTCAACGTCTTCAGCTGGACCGCGCGCAGCACCGGCCCGCGTGCGCCCTCGAGCACGGCGACGATCACCTTGGTCCTGCTCGGCACATCGAACACGATCCCGTCGACGTCAGGGCCGTCGCCCGTGACTTTGACAAGCGCGCCTACGCTCACTGACTCCATCGACACAGCGTACTCGCGCGGCCGCTCTCGGAGTGGCGGGCATGCTCGCGACGCCCGCCATGCATACGCTCTAGCGATGCAAGCACTCGACCAATTGCGCGCACGCATGGCTGAGCTCTCGGATCTCGGCGCGATTGGAATGCTCGCCGGATGGGACCAGCTCGTGATGATGCCCAGCGACGGCGCGGCCACGAGGGCCCAGCAGCTGGGGACGATCGCGCGGCTGACGCACGAACGGGCGACCTCGGCGGAGATCGGCGACTGGCTCGATGAGATCGAGGCGGCGGCTCTCACGGCGGAGCTGGAGGAGCTCGACCGCGACGTGGTACGCCTGGCACGGAGGGACTGGGAGCGCGCGCGCCGCGTGCCGGAAGAGCTTGCGGTGGAGCGCGCCCGCGCTGAGGCCGACGGCCAGGAGAGCTGGCAGCTCGCGCGCGCCAATGACGACTTCGCGTCGTTCATCCCTGCGCTGCAGCGAAACGTCGAGCTCGCCCGCGCCTACGGCGAGTGCGTGGCGCAGGACGGCGAGAGCCGCTACGAGGGTCTGCTGGGCGACTTCGACTTCGGGCTGCGCACACAGGAGCTGCGCCGCGTGTTCGGCGCGCTCGCGCGCGAGCTGCCGCCGCTCGCCGAGGAGGCGCGCGTTCACTCCCCGCGCCGGACGCTGGAGGTGCCGGTCGCCGCGCAGCAGGCTGCAGTCGCGGGCACGCTGCACCGGCTGGGAGTCGACGATGCAAGCTGGCGCGTCGACGTCTCGGCGCACCCGTTCACCGCTTGGGTCGGTCGCGGCGACTCGCGTCTGACCACGCGCTACAGCGACGGCGAGGTCGAGTCGCTGCTCAGCTCGCTGCACGAGTACGGTCATGCGCTGTATGAGCGCCAGGTGGACCCCGCGCTTGACCGCACGAACCTCGGAACCGGCACGTCGATGTCGATCCACGAGTCCCAGAGCAAGCTGTGGGAGAACCACGTGGCCCGCAGCCCCGCGTTCGCCGAGGTGCTCGCCACTGAACTGGGCGCAGGCGGCTTCACGGTCTCCGCGGCCGATCTGCACGCCACGCTCGTCGGCGTCGAACCCTCCCCGGTGCGCGTGTCCGCCGACCCGCTCACCTACCCGCTGCACATCGTCGTTCGCTTCGAGCTCGAGCTCGCGCTGATCGACGGGGATCTTGCCGTCGAGGACCTGCCCGATGCCTGGAACGAGCAGATGCGGCGGCTGCTCGGCGTGGAGGTCCCGTCCGACGCGCTCGGCTGCCTGCAGGACGTGCACTGGGGTGCCGGAGCCTTCGGCTACTTCCCCAGCTACGCGCTCGGCTGCCTGATCGCCGCGCAGCTGTGGGAGGCGATCGCGGTCGAGCTCGGGCCGCGCGAGGAGGACCTGCGCCGGGGCGAGGTCAGCTCGATCCAGCGCTGGCTCGGCGAGCACGTGCACCGTCTTGGGCGCCGCCTGGACACGATCCCGCTGGTCGAGCACGCGACCGGGCGCGCGCTCGAGATCGATCCGTTCCTGCGCTACGTCGCCCCGCTCGCCGGGCGTTGAGCGCCCAGCTCACCTCCAGGCCGATGCGCGTCCACGTCGTCGATCCCTCGGCCTACACGCCGCCGTATGACCACGCGCTCTGTCGCGCGCTGGCCGACGCCGGCGCCGAGGTAGAGCTGTACACGAGCCGCTTTGCCCATGGCCCGGTCGCGCCGGCCGAGGGCTATGTGCGCCGCGAGCTGTTCTACGGCCTTGCTGCCCGCGTGCCCGATCCGCGTGCCCGTCGCGCGGTCAAGCTCGCCGAGCATGTCCCCGACATGCTGCGCTACCGCCGCGCCGCGCACGCCGCCGACATCGTGCACTTCCAGTGGCTCGCCGTCCAGCACGTCGATGGCCATCTGCTGCCCCGCGGTCGTCCGCTCGTGCTGACCGCGCACGACGTCCTACCGCGCGAGGCACGGCCGGGTCAGCGCGCGGCACAGCGACGCCTGTATGAGCACTTCGATGCTGTCGTCGTGCACTCCGCGTATGGCCAGCGGCGCTTGACTGAGGAGCTGAACGTCGACCCCGAGCGCGTGCACGTGATCCCGCACGGGGTGTTCGAGCACCTGGCCTCTGATCTCCCAAGCGTGGCCCCGCCATTTGACACCGGCAAGCCAGTCGTGCTGTGCTTCGGGCTGATGCGCCCCTACAAGGGCATCGACCTGCTGCTCGAGGCGTGGCGTGGGATCGAGGACGCGGAGCTGTGGATCGCGGGCGCGCCGCGTATGGACATCAGCGCGCTACGCGCCGGCGCGCCTCCCGCCGTGCGCTTCGTGCCGCACTTCATCGGCGACGACGAGCTGCCCGCGTACTTTCGGCGCGCCGACCTGGTCGTGCTGCCCTACCGTGAGATCGACCAGTCGGGCGTGCTGTTCACGGCGCTCGCGTTCGGCAAGCCGCTGCTGCTCAGCGACGTCGGCGGCTTCCCCGAGATCGCCGCCACGGGCGCCGCGCGCACGTTCCCTGCCGGCGACGCGGGTGCGCTGCACAGCTCGCTGTGCGAGCTGCTGGACGATGAGAGCGCTCGGGCTGAGCTGGCGGCACACGCAGGTCAGCTTGCGCACGGCGACTACTCGTGGGCGGCGATCGCGCGGGAGACGATTCTGTTGTACGAGCGATTGCTGGGTGGATGACCGTGCTCGCCCTCGAGATCCTCTTCTGGCTGTGCGTCGCGCTGATCGTCTGGACGCAACTCGGCTACGCGGCCGCGCTCGCCGCGCTCGCCCGCATGCTGCCGCGCCCGTCGTCAGGGCCACACGAACGCACGCGGCGGAGCCCGGAGGGCGGAGCCCTTGAACAGTCGTCTTCACCGGCGTCGCTCCCGGCCCTCTCGCTGATCGTGGCCGCGCACGACGAGCAGGAGGTGATCGCCGAGAAGGTCGCCAACGCGCTCGCGCTCGACTACCCGCGCGAGCTGCTGCAGGTGATCGTGGCGTGCGACGGCTGCACCGACGAGACGGCCGCGCGTGCCTCGGGCGCGGGCGCGGACCTGGTGCTCGAGCTGCCGCGCGGCGGCAAGATCCGCGCGCAGGATGCCGCGGTTGCGCAGGCGAGCGGTGAGATCGTGGCGTTCTCGGACGCCAACGCGCTGTGGGAGCCCGGCGCCGCCCGCGTGCTGGTGGCCGCGTTCGAGGACCCGCGTGTCGGCTACGCCTGTGGGCAGGTTCGCTTCGTGCAGGCCACCGCCGGCGGCGGCAACCAGGAGGGCGTCTACTGGCGCTACGAGCTTGCCGTCCGCGCGCTCGAGTCGCGCCTGTCCTCGATCACCGCCGGCAACGGCGCCATCTACGCCACGCGGCGGGAGTCGTACATCGTCGTCGACCCGATCATGGGCCACGACCTGTCGCTGCCGTTCAACATCGTCAAGCGCGGCCAGCGCGCCGTGTACGTTCCCGCCGCCCGCGCCAGCGAGAAGATGGTGCCGACGATCGGCGGCGAGTTCGCGCGCAAGCGGCGCATGATGAGCCACACATGGCCGATCCTGCTGCGCGGCGGCATGCTCTCCCCGCGCGGCTATCCGCCCGGCTACGCGCTCATGATCCTCTCCCACCGCGTCCTGCGCTACGCAACGCCCGCGCTGCACGCGCTCGCGCTCGCCGCCAACATCGCGCTCGTGGCACACAGCGCCGGCACGCTGTACGACGTCACGCTCGGTCTCCAGTTGGCACTGCTGTTCGCCGCTGCGCTCGCCGGTCCGCTGCCCGTGCGCCCGCTGCTGATCGCACGCTACTACGTGCTCACCACCGCGTCGCTCGCAGCGGGGTTCTGGGACTGGGTGCGCTATGGGACCGATGCAACCTGGCAGGCGGCCGAGGGCACCCGCTGAGGACCACGGGTTGGTGGTGCGTCCTACGCCGCGATGGCGCGCTCGACATAGATGCCCGGACCCGAGGGCTCTGGTGCTGGTTCGTTGTGTTCGCGCATGACATCGAGATGGCCTCTGATCGCCTCATGCATCTCCTGGATACAGATGTCGATCGTGCTCCCAGTCGCCACGCAGCCAGGAACATCCGGTGACCACGCCGAGTAGTTCGACGGGGGTCCACCCTCAATGAGGATTAGATAGCGCTCGATCTCGGTCATTGCCTGAGTCCTGCCTGTCTCATGATGCTCGCCTTCGTCTTTGGATGCAACTCGTCGCGCAGATGCTTTTTTCGGCCCGCTGCGAGAATCTCCGCCGATGATCCGCCGCGCCATCGACATCGTGGTCTCCGCGACCGCCCTCGTCTTCGCCTCGCCGATCCTCCTCGTGGCGGCCCTGGCTATCCGCCTGGAGTCGCGCGGCCCGATCATCTACCGCCAGCGCCGCAGCGGCCTGCATGGTCGCGAGTTCGACGTGCTGAAGCTGCGCACGATGGTCGACGGCGCGGAGCACAAAGGCGCGGGCCTTGCGATCAACGCGAACGACTCGCGCATCACGCGCGTGGGTGCGTTGCTGCGCCGCAGCTCGCTGGACGAGCTGCCGAACCTGCTGAACGTGCTGCGCGGGGAGATGTCGCTGATCGGCCCGCGCCCGACGCTGCCGGTGCAGGTGGCGCAGTACAGCGATCGCCAGCGCGGACGCCTGGCGGTGAAGCCGGGCATCACCGGCTGGGCGCAGGTCAACGGCCGCGCGTCGCTGCCGTGGTCCGAGCGGATCGAGCTCGACCTGTACTACATCGAGCATCGCTCGCTCGCGCTGGACGCGCAGATCCTGTGGCGCACGGTGGCGATGGTGCTGGGCGGCTCGGGTCTCTACAAGGGGCAGGCCGGCGGCTGGGAGGGCAAGCTGTGAGCGCGCCCGCGCCGCTGGGCGGCTCTCCCCCGGCGATGCCAGGCGCGCCCGCGATCCTGTTGACGGGTGCGGGCAAGCGCTACGACATCGTCTCGTGCTTCGCCGCGCTGACCACGACCGTCGTCGCGGACCCCTCGCCGCTCGCCCCCGCTCAGTACGCGGCGCAGGCGCGCGTGGCGGTGCCGCGCATGGATGACCCCGAATACGTACCTGCGCTGATGGCGCTGTGCGCAGAGCACGGCGTCGGTGCCGTGCTGCCGCTGACGGATTTGGATATAGAGATCTTGGCTGGCGCAGTGGAGGAACGCCGGCTTCCTGCGCTCGTGCCGTCGGCCGCGGTGGCCAGCGCGACCTTTGACAAGTACGACGCGCATCTGCTCCTGACGGAGCTCGGCTTTCCCTCGCCGCCGACTGTCCTTCCGGAGGACGACCTCGACGCGCTCGACTACCCGGTGGTGGTCAAGCCGCGGCGCGGCTCGGGCGCGCGCTCGATTCATCTTGCGAATGACGCCGCACAGGCGCGCTTCTTCATCGACTACGTGCAGCGCCCGCCGGCTGCTGCGACGCGTCCGAAGGGCCTGCCCGGCGGGGAGCGCGTGATGGTGCAGCGCGCGATGGGCGGCGATGAGCTCTCGATCGACTGCCTCGGCGATCTCGACGGTCGCTGCCTGAACGCGATCCCGCGCACGATGCTCGAGTCGCGTGGCGGCGAGTCGATCAAGGGCCAGGTGATCCACGACGAGGAGCTGATCGAGCTCGGCAGCCGGCTGATGGAGGCCCTGGCCGTTCGCGGGCCGGCGACGATCCAGGTGTTCCGCGACCCCGACGTGGGGCTGGGCATCACCGACGTCAACACGCGCTTCGGTGGCGCCTTCCCGGCGCCCGCGTACGCGGCGCTGCCGGGGCGCAGCTATCCGGAGCTGATCGTGCGCATGGCCGCCGGCGAGCGCATCGAGCCGCATGTGGGCGAGTTCCGCGCGGGTCTGACGTTCACCCGCTACTACTGGCAGCTGGAGCTCGACGAGCGGTTGCAACCGACAGGCCGCGACATCCTTAAAAGCTAGAATCTCAGGCGATGGCAACGTTGCTCGTCGACTCCCCTCCCGCCAAGCCCGGCGGGCAGGCGCCACCGGACGGTTCCGGCGGGACTCCGGCCGAGCCCGCGCCAGCCCCGCCGCCGGTCCCCGTCGCGGCCAGCAGCTGCTCGAAGTGCGGCTCGCCATTGGCTCCCGGGCAGGACTGGTGCCTGCAGTGCGGCGCGGGTGCGCCCGGCAGTCTCGGGCGGCCGAGCTGGCACTCGGCGGCCACAGTCGTCGCCGTCGTCGTGGTGCTCGTGCTGGGCGCCGCCGCGGCCGCTGTAGCGGCGCTGAGCAAAGGCCCCGCCAAGGCGCCCGTGGTGACCAAGACGGTGGCGCAGGTGACCCCGCCGGCGGCAACCACGCCCGCCGCACCGGGAGGGGCTGCGCCCGGTGCGCTCGGCGCGGCGCCGAAAGTCAAATCGCTGTTGGGAACGGGGACGGTCAAACCGCCGAAGATCCCGCTCACCGCGGTCACTCCGAAAGCCTCTGAAAAAGCAGCCACCACGACGCCGTCGACTGAAACCAAAACGAGCAGCACGCCGACGAGCACGACGCCCGCGGGCGGCTCGAGCAAGACCGGCGAAGAATCCCAGCAGTCGGCGCTCGTGCTCGACACCGACGCCGCCAGCACCTACAACCCCTACGGCTATCCCGCGAGTGGCTTCGGCGACCCGGACCTGGCGATCGACGGCGACCCCGCGACCGCGTGGACCGCGCAGCTGAACCCGGCGACCGCGCCGAAGATGGCCCAGGGCCTGCTGATCGACCTGAAGGCCAAGCAGCAGGTGGCGGTGCTCGAGTTGATCAGCTCGACCCCCGGCATGACGGTGCAGGTCTACGGCGCCAATGCCAGCACGGCGCCCGAATCGATCACCAACCCGGCGTGGATCCCGCTGAGCGCGCCGACGGTGGCGAAGAAGAAGCATCTGCGCCTGGCATTGCGCGATGCCAAGAAGGAGTTCACCTTCATCACGCTCTGGATCAGCAACGCGCCGCAGTCCGCCGTCGGCACCGCCGCGGCGCCCGGGCACGTGGACGTCAACGAACTGGAACTGTTCCCGCCGAAGAGCTAGCGCGCGGCCTGTTTTGGGGCTGCGCCTTTGGCGGCGGAGTGTTTTGCGGCAGAGCCTTTTGCGGGGCGTTTGGCCCGCTTGCCCCAGACGCCGTCGATGAACGCCGCGATCTCGCCGGTGAGCCGCTCCGGCTGCATGCGCAGCTCAACCAGCGAGTTGGCTTCCAGCAGCTTCGCGTTGGGCATCTCCTTGGCGAGCATGCCCGCATCGGAGAACGGATGCACCGGGTCGCGCGGATGCCCGAGCACGAGCGTCGGCGTCTCAAACGTGGCGCGCTCGCTGCGCGGCGGCGCGATCCGCCCGAAGAACAGCCCCTGCAGCAGCGCGCCGCTCGGTCCTGGCTCCTGGCGCACGAGGTCGAGCATCACGTTGCCGTAGTGGGGCAGCAGCCGCCTTGGCACCGCGCGCGTGGTGCGCGCCAGCAGCTTCATCAGCGGCTCGCCGAACGTCAGCGCGACGAGCAGCGGCGTGAACGTCACCGCGCTCCACAGCAGGCCGTTATCGAGCACCGGCATCTCGATCACCAACCCGCGCAGGCGCTCGGGGTTGTGCGCAGCGACCTCCAGCGCGGCGTTGGCGCCGAGCGAGGTGCCCATCACGACCGCCTGCTCGATCCCCAGGTGGTCCATCAGCGCCACGATCTGCTCGCCATAGGTGGCCATCGAGTAGCGCCACATGTCACGGGGGCGGTCGGAGTGCCCGTGGCCGAGCAGGTCGAGCGTGATCACGCGGTTGCCGCGAGCGGCCAGGTCTTCGGCCAGCGGCCGGTGCATCTCCTGTGAGAGCAGCAGCCCGTGCAGCAGGATCAGCGGGCGGCCGTTGGCGGGCGAGCTCTTGGCCGTGCGCCCGCGCCCGCCGCGCGAGGTCACCGCTGCGGGGCCGCCGCCGAACTCGGTGAAGGCGATGCGCTGCCCCTCGAACTTGAAGAACGGCATGTTTGCACACTACTACGGGGATGCTGGCTGGCTGGCCAAAGCGCTAGCTTTGCATGAGGACTTCATCCGCAAGCCACCTTCAGGAGGGGACAATGGCCAAGCAGCCCCGCATCCTCGCGGGAGAGACAGCGGCGATCACCGGTGCAGCGCGCGGCATCGGGCGCGCGACCGCGGCGGCGTTCATGCGCCAGGGCATGCGCGTGGCGATCGGCGACGTCGACCTCGAGGCCGCCACCAAGACCGCAGCGGAGCTCGGGCCCAGCGCGGTCGCGATCGAGCTGGACGTCACCGACCGTGACTCCTTCAGCGCGTTCCTCGACGCGACCGAAGAGCAGCTCGGGCCGCTCGACGTGCTCGTCAACAACGCCGGCATCATGCAGGTCGGGCGCTTCGTGGACGAGGACGACCTCACGGCGCAGCGGATGATCGACATCAACCTGCACGGTGTGATCCTGGGCATGAAGCTCGCGCTCGAGCGCATGATCCCGCGCGACCGCGGGCACATCGTCAACATCTCCTCGCAGGCCGGCAAGTTCGGCGCGCCCGGCGGCGCGACCTACTCCGCGACCAAGCACGCCGTGGTCGGCCTGACCGAGGCGATCCGCGGCGAGCTGCGGCTGATGGGCGCGCACATCGACGTCAGCTACGTGATGCCCGCGGTCGTCAACACGGAACTTGGCTCCGGCTTGGGCGCGGTGCGCGGCGTCAGCAACCTCGAGCCCACCGAAGTCGCCGACGCGATCGTCGAGGCGCTGCAGCTCGGCACCGTCGATGTGTGGGTACCGAAGTCGGTCAAACGCACGAGCGTGATGGTCTCGCTGCTGCCGCGCAGGATCGGCGAGGGCATCGGCCGCGCGATCAAGGCCGACCGCGTGCTCGCAGGTGCCGACCCGAACATCCGCCGCGACTACGAGCTGCGGGCCGCGCGCTCAGAGCCCGGCCTGGAGCCTGCGCCCGAACGCCAGCGCATCACCCAGAGCACCAGCGACTGATCAGCCGGCGGTCGCGTCCGCCGGGCGGCGGCGGCGCGACGCCGCCGTGCGTCAACCGGCGGTGAGCCAGTCGGCGATCAGCGAGCCGATCAGCGGCCCCTGATCCTCCTGCAGGAAGTGGCTCGCGTCCGGGATCGTGCGCGGCTTCTCGCGGCCGATCGACTCCGCGAAGCGCTCGCCGGTGGACAGCGGCAGCACCGGATCGGAGTCGGCCCACAGCATCAGCGTCGGGCGGCGATCCTCGCGCAGCGCCGCATGCACGCGCTGGCCCGCCTCGGCGCCGGGCGCGTCGGGGGTCTGCGGGATCAACAGCGGGAAGGCGCGCGCGCCGGCCTTCGAGGGGGCGTCGGGGTAGGGCGCGTCGTAGCCCGCGATCACCGCATCGCCCGGGTCGGTCTTGCACGCGCCGCGCACGAGGAAGCCGACGGGCAGGTCCTCGGTGCGCACGACGAAGTCGTGGAAGGCGAACCATGCGTCGCTCATCCGCTGATGCCCGGTGAACAGGCCCGTGTCGAGGATCACGATGCGATCGATGCGCTCGCGCTGCTCGACCGCGAGGCGCAGCCCGATCGGCCCGCCCCAGTCGTGGACCACGACCGTCGCGCCGTGCACGTCCAGGTCCTCCAGCAGCGTGCCCGCGAGCGCGCTGTGACGGTCGTAGGAGTAGAAGTCGATGTCCGTCGGCTTGTCCGAGCGCCCGAAGCCCGCGAGGTCCGGCGCGAGGCAGCGAAAGCCGGCGTCGCGTACCGCCGGGATCACCTTGCGCCACAGATACGACCACGTCGGCTCGCCGTGGAAGAAGATCACCGGGGCGCCTTCACCCTCGTCGAGATGCGCCAGCCTGAGGCCGTCCACCTCCCGGTATCGCGACACGAACGGAAAGTCCGGGAGCCCCTGCAGCGCCTCCTCGGGCGTGCGGATCACCTCGCTCATCGCAAGGTCCAGCTCGTGCTCGACGACGGCTCCGTGCTCGATGACGTACGCGCGATCATCGACTGGGCCCGCGCGAACCCTGCGTAGCTCTGGCTGTAGCCGGCGATCGAGGGCGTGACGCAACGCTCGGCGTGAGTGCGCTCGGACTCGCGGTCGGCGAGCGCCGCCGCACGTCCCATCGCCATGGCGAGCATCGCCCCAAATCCCAATGTGCCAAGCGCTGAAGCGACGATGATGGCCAAGCAAACCACCCCCTTTGCCCCGGCTGGGGCCAACTCCCGCGGGGACCCTCGCACACCATCTGGACGGCGGTCCAGTCCCCGGCGCACGATCACCTCGCTAACTCCGTAGGTTTCTACACCGTAAGCGTAGATTCCTGCCCCGCCCACCTGAAAAACCGAACAGAAGGGAACGCTCAATGGACGTCCTGGCGAAGCTCGACGAGACACGCGCAGCGATCAATGTGCTCGAGCACCCGTTCTACCAACGCTGGAGCGCCGGCGAGCTGAGCGCCGGCGAGCTCGACCTGTATGCGGGCGAGTACCGCCACGCGGTGCTTGCGCTGGCGCAGGCATCCGCGCAGGCGGCCGTGTGCGCGCAGAGCTCGGAGTCCGCGCAGGCGGTTGCCCACAGCGACGGCTTGCGCCGTCACGCCGCCGAGGAGGCCGCACACGTGGCGCTGTGGGAGCAGTTCGAGCATGCCGTCGAATCCCCGGCGGCCGTCGCACAGGGCTCGCGCCCGGCGCGTGGCGAGCTGGAGCAGACCCGTGCGTGCGTGCGTGCCTGGACGGCAGGCGAGGATCTGCTCGAGCACCTGGCGGTGCTGTACGCGATCGAGGCCGGCCAGCCCGAGATCTCGACCACGAAGATCCAGGGGCTCGAGCAGCACTACGGCTTCGGCGAGGAAGGCCCCGCGACCGAGTACTTCCGGGTCCACGAGCTGCGCGACGTCGAGCACGCGCGTGAGGCGCGTGAGCTGATCGTGCGACTGATGGCGGAGGTCGAGGATCCCGACGCGCAGGCCGAGCGGATGCTGGCGCGCGCCGGCGAGGCGCTGCGCGGCAACTGGCTGCTGCTCGACGGGGTCGAAGCGGGGGCTTAGCGCAGCCGCCAGGCGAACAGCACGGCGGCGACGGAGGTGGCGAGGTTGAGGCTCGAGACGCCGGCGCGCATCGGGATGCTGATGCGCGCGTCGGCGCTCTCGAGCAGCTCGCGGCTGAGCCCGTGGCGCTCGGTGCCGAATGCGAGCACGGCGCGCGCGGGCAACTCGGAGGGCTCGAGTGGTTCGCCGTCGGGGTCGATCGCGAGCAGCGGCCGGTCGATCTGTCGCAGCTGCTCGAGGCCTGTCAAGCGGGCGACGGGCACGGCGAAGTGCAGCCCGGCGGCGCCACGCAGCGCGTCGGGATGCCAGGGGTCGTGGCTGCCGGTGCTGAGCACGCCGGCGACGTCGGCGGCGGCGGCGACCCGCACGCAGGCGCCCATGTTGCCGAGATCGCGAGGATCCTCGAGCACCACCACCGGCGCAGCGCGCGCGTCTGCGAGCACGACCGCGGGGTCGACCGCGGGGCGCTCGGCGAGCGCGATCACGCCGGTCGAGGGCGCGAGCGGCGCCAGGCGGTCGAACACCCCCGGCTCGATCTCGCGCACGAGCGCAGCCATACGATCGCTGAGGTCGGGTGCGAGCTCAGCGATCAGGCGCTCGAGTTCGGCGGCGTCGCGCGTGAGCGCCTCGAGCACGGTGGCGTCGAAGCGCAGCGCATGCTTGAGCGGGTGCAGACCTTCGAGCACCGCGAGCGCGGGGTCCCGTCGTGCGCTGCCGAAGCGCGGGATCAGCGATCCATCTTGCACTTGGCGATAATGGCACCTCGATGAAGCTGGAGGGCATCCATCACATCAGCGCGATCACCGGGGACGCTGCTGCGAACGTCGAGTTCTACACGGGCGTGCTCGGTCTGCGAATGGTCAAGCGGACCGTCAACCAGGACGAACCGAACATGTATCACCTGTTCTACGGCGACGAGCACGGCTCGCCGGGCATGGACCTGACGTTCTTCGAGTACCCGGGCGCGGCTCGCGGCGTCGCCGGCGCGGGGATGGTCCACCGGATCGTCTGGCGCGTGGGATCGCGAGCGGCGCTCGAGTTCTGGCGCGAGCGGCTGGCCGCGTATGGGGTGGACGCGGAGCTGACCGAGGACAGCCTGCTGTTCCTCGATCCTGAGGGTCTCGAACACGAGCTGGTGGTGAGCACTGCAGAGGATCAGCCGCTGACCGCGCAGGCGCCGGAGATCTCGGCGGAGCACGCGCTGCAGGGCTTCGACGGCGTGCGCGCGTACAGCAACGCGCCGGTTCGCAGCGAGCGTCTGCTGGGCGAGGCAATGGGCTTCGAGCGCAGGCAGGGCGAGCACTGGGAGGTGCGCGGGCAGAGCCGGGGCGGCTTCTACGCGTATGACCCGGCGCCGCCTGAGATCAATCGCACGCAGGGCGCGGGCACCGTGCACCACGTGGCCTTTGCGGCGGTGATGGACGACCTCGAGGCGTGGCGCGAGCGCGTGGCCGGCGTCGGCGCGCGCCCGACGCCGATCATCGATCGCTTCTACTTCAAGTCGGTGTACTTCCTGGAGCCGAGCGGCGTGCTGTTCGAGATCGCGACGATCGGCCCGGGCTTCGCGGTCGACGAGGACGAGCGCCACCTCGGCGAGGGCCTGTCGCTGCCGCCGCCGCTCGAGCCGCTGCGCGAGCAGCTGGAGCGCAAGCTCAGCCCATTGCCGTATCCGCCGGCGTGGCGCGTCGCCAGCGAGGCTTGAGCACGTTCGCGTAGGTCTGCGCGCCTGCGCGGTTGTCCCTTCGCAAGAGTACTCGCAGGGGGTGAGGACTCGTCCAATGGCCGTACAGTGGGCTCATGTGTTGGCGGTAGCGCCCGATAGGTAGGCATGAAGGCCGACGAGGACCGGGGCATCATCGACCAATCGGCGCTGCGCATGCGCGTTGCGACGTTCTCCGCGGGGATCTGGCTGAGCTACGCGGTCTGCAGCTGCAGCGCGGCATATCTGACGTTGACCTGGCAGCGCCCGCACCGCACGCTGCTGGCAGTGCTGTTCGGGTTGGGCTTCGCGGGCGCGGCGATCGTGTCGTGCCTGCCGCGTGAGCGGATCGTGCGGGGGCGCTATCGCGAGGCGTTCTTCCTCGGTTGGAGCCTGATCGATCTCGGCCTGATCATCCTTGGCGCGTTCGCGGACGGAGGCACCGGCAGCCCGCTGTCGCTGCTGTTCTTCATCCCGGTGGTGTTCGCCGCGATGTCCTACCCGCTCGGCTCGGTGCTGTTCGTGGGTGGCCTCAGCGTCGCCGGCTACCTCGGGCTGGCGGTCACCGTGGGCGGCGCGGCGTGGGCCTACCAGGCGGTGTTCGCGGTGACGCTCGCGTGCACCGGCGCGATGAGCGCCTGGCAGGCGCGCAACCACGACAGCCAGCGCGCGGCGCTGATGGAGGTCTCGCGGGCGGATCCACTCACCGGCTGCCTGAACCGCCGCGGCTTCGAAGAGCGCGCCGGCGCGGTCCTGGCCGGCGCTGCGCGTCAGTCGGGTCGGGGCGCGGTGCTGGTACTCGACATCGATCACTTCAAGCAGGTCAACGACTGCCACGGGCACGCCGCGGGCGACGAGCTGCTGCGCTGGGTCGTGCAGACGCTGAAATCTTCGGTCAGGCCCGCCGATGCGATCGGGCGCATCGGCGGGGACGAGCTCGCGGTGCTGTTCCCGGACATCGACCCGGTCGATGCGCTGGAGAGCGCCTCGCGCGTGCTCGAGGCGCTGAGCGAGCGCGCGCCCTGCTCGGCGGGCATGGCGGTGTTCCCGATGGACGGCGTCGGCCTGGAGGAGCTGATGCGCCAGGCCGACCTGCGGCTGTACGCGTCGCGCAACGGGCGCCCGGAGCGCGACGGCGCCAGCTCGACCGAGCGGCTGAGCTGGGCTGCGACGCTTGCGCATGCGGTCGACCTGCGCATGCATGCCGAGCACGAGCACTCGCGCGCGGTGGCCGACCATGCGGTGTCGATCGCCGCGCGACTCGGTTGGCAGGAGGACATGCTGGGGATGCTGCGGATCGCGGCGACGCTGCACGACGTCGGCAAGATGACCGTGCCCGATCGCATCCTGTGCAAGCCCGGACGCCTCACGGAGGATGAGTTCGAGCTGATCAAGGGTCACAGCGTGGCTGGGGCGGAACTGGTGGGACGGGTGGAGGGGCTCGAGCTGATCGTCCCGTGGATCCGCCACTCGCACGAGAGCTTCGACGGGTCGGGATATCCAGATGGGCTGCGCGGCGAGGCGATCCCGCAGGCGTCGCGGATCATGCTCGTGGCCGATGCGTTCGATGCGATCACGAGCACGCGCCCGTATCGCGACGGGCTGTCGATCGCCTACGCTCGCGAGGAGCTGCTGCGCCACGCCGGCAGCCAGTTCGACCCGGAGTGCGTCGATGCGATGCTTGCGTGCCTCGATGACGAGCTGATCGTGCGCGCCGCGCGACTCACGCCGGCTTGATCCGGCCGCCTACGACACGGCGAAGCTAGGCGGCGGCGCTGCGGCGCAGCCGCGAGCGTGGCGAGCGCCGCGCGAGCACCGCGCCCCAGTCGGCGTCCTCGATGCGACCGGGATTGGTCTCGCCGATGAACTCCGACAGCAGTCGCGACAGCCCCTGGGGATCTTCGAGGTGCGGGAAGTGCGCGGCGTCCGGCAGCGTCTTGAAGAAGCTGTGCGGGATCGCTTCGTGCGCGAGCCGGCCGTGCTCGAGCGGGATCGTGTGGTCGCGCTCGCCCCAGACGATCATCGTGGGCATCGTCTCCAGCAGGTACAGGCGGTCGGTGGCGCTGACGCGCTGGCCGTGCACGTCGATCACAGAGCGCAGCGTTGTCAGGAACGCCTGCCGCGCGTCCGCGTTCTCCAGTGGCCGCAGCGCACGTGCGATCGCCTGCAGGTGCACGCCGCCGCTGAGCGCGCGTTCGCGCATGCGGCGCCCGCCGCCCGCGAGCGCCGCCAGCAGGCGTGGCTGGATCGTCAGCGACAGCAGCGCCGAGACGCCTGGCAGCGCCGCGGTGCGCAGCATCGGGCTGACCTGCTGCCCGAGGCCGCCGCTGGAGATCAGCACGAGGCGCTCGACCCGCTGTGGGAACTGGTAGAAGAACTGCATCGCCACGCCGCCGCCGAGCGAGTGCCCGACGATCGTGGCGCGCTCGATGCCGATTGCGGCGAGCAGGTCGCGGATGCTGGCTGCATGCGCCCCAAGCGAGTAGTCGCCGCGCGGTGCCGCCGAGTCGCCGTGCCCGATCAGGTCAGGCGCGATCACGGTGTGCTCGCGCGCGAGCTCGAGTGCCACCGACTGCCAGTGGCTCGAGGAGTTGAGCATCCCGTGGATCAGTACCACCGGCGGGCCACTGCCGGCGATCCTGTAGACGGCACGGCGCCCGTGCAGCGTGATCTGCCACTCCTCGAACTGGCCCGCCGGCTCGCGCACCCGCACGAAGCGGGCCTCGCGCGCTCCCGCCCCGGGGCGCTCTGGTCCAGCCTGGCTGGGAGTCAGCGCGGCACCTCGCGGCCAGCCTAGCAACCACGCCGAGCGTCCCACAGCCGGATGTTGCGGCGCCCTGCGCGCCGCGCGCGACGCGTCGCACGCTCGGCCACGTCGAGCAGCTCGTCGGCCGCCTCGGCGTGCTGATCGAGGTCCGCCTCGCTGTCGTCCGGCTCGCGCCACTCATACAGGCAGTAGCTGGCCGAGGCCAGGCGCCGGCACGCGCGCTGCAGCTCCTCGGCGAGCTCGAGCCAGGCATCCGAGTCCGGCGGCTCGTCGTCGTCCACCAGTGCCGTCGCCAGGGCCAGGCACTCGCGCACGCCGTTGCGGAAGCGCTCGATCTCCTGAGCGGCAGCTGTGCGCGCCTCGCGCCAGGCGCGGTGCTGGGGGGACTCTCCCAGCACTGGGAGCGCGCCTGTGTGACGCACGCGGCGCAGGTGCTCGATCCCGGCGCTGCTGAGCGCCCAGACCGGCACGCTGTGGCGGCTCGAGCGTTCGAGCCGGCCGGCGGCGTGCAGCTCCTCCAGCCGCTCGCGGACATGACGCGCGGCGGCCGAGCGGCGGGGAACCGCCAGGTGTTCGAGGATCGCCCACGCGGGGACCGCGGGCGTGTTCCGCGCCTGGTGGCGTGCGGCGCGCTCGACGGCCGCGAGCAGGAGCTCGTCGGAGGGCAGCTCGGAGCGTGCGGCGCGCTGGGGTCGATCTGGATGTGGCATCTCGCCTCCTCTGGTTTGCGCCACCGAGAGAGCGCGCGATGACGCCGGCGCATGCCCCGGCCGCGCGTTTCGCGCGGCGCTGCGAGACAATCGACGGGCATCGAGGCTGAGCAACTCGGTGCCGGGCCCGGGGTGTTGACGCACCGCCGGGCCACTTGCTGTCAGGACGTCTACGACGCTAGCCCGAGCGCCCGACGAGAGCAAGCGAAACTGGTAGAAAGACTCAGTGTTGACACGCTTTTGTCTCAGGACGGGCACAGTTGTGAGCGTCAGGTGACTACTGAGCGCCAGGAGCAGACGCCCTACCTGGACGCGCTGTGCGAGTACGCCGAGCGCAATCCCGCACGCCTGCACGTGCCCGGCCACAAGGGCGGCGCCGGCGCTGACCCGGGGATGCTGCGGGCGTTTGGCGAGCGCGCCGTCAGCCTCGACATCCCGGCGCTGACGTACGGCATCGACGTGGGCGCCGAGCCGACGCCGTTCGAACAGGCCCAGCAGCTCGCGGCGGAGGCGTGGGGCGCGAAGCGCGCGTGGTTCCTGATCAACGGCGCCTCGCAGGGCAACCTCGCGGCCGGCCTCGCGCTCGCGCACTACGGCAGCGACGTGGTGATCCAGCGCAACGCGCACTCGAGCGCGATCGATGCGCTGGTGCTCTCCGGCCTGCGTCCCACGTTCGCGGCGCCGGAGGTGGATCCCGAGTTGGGGATCGCACACTGCCTGACGGCGCAGACGCTCGAACGGGCGCTCGAGGCGACGCCCGGCGCGGTCGCCGCGTGGGTGATCTCGCCGACCTACTTCGGCGCCGTGGCGGACGTCGCGGCACTGGCCGCCGTGACGCACGCGCGCGGCCTGCCGCTGGTCGTGGACGAGGCTTGGGGCGCGCACATGGCCTTCCACGAGGAGCTTCCCGAGCACGCGCTGGCGCTGGGCGCCGACCTGGTGATCTCGAGCACGCACAAGATCGTCGGCAGCCTCACCCAGTCGGCGATGCTGCACCTCGGCCACGGCGGCGGCGGGCTGATCGGCGAGGACACGGTCGACCGCGCGGTCACGCTGACGGAGTCGACCAGCCCCAACTCGCTGCTGTGCGGCTCGCTGGACGCGGCGCGCCGGCAGGCGGCGGTGCACGGCCGCGCGCTGCTCGGCAGGACGATGGCCGCGCTGGCGCAGGCGCGCGAGGAGATCCGTGCGATCGAAGGGCTGGACGTGCTCGACGACCGCCTCGCGGGGCGCCCGGGCGTGTTCGCATATGACCCGCTGCGCTTGGCGGTGGACGTGCGCGGCGTCGCCGCCAGCGGCTACGAGCTGGCGCCGATGCTGCGCGAGATCGACGACGTCAACCTCGAGCTGTACGGCCAGAACGTGCTGGTGGCGGTGTTCGGCATGGGCGAGCGCGGCCTGCCGGAGGCGGCGCGGCTGGTGGCGTCGCTGCGCACGGCCGTCGAGCGGGTCGGGCTCGATCCCGGCGGCGAGCGCGAGGACTTCGCCGCGCCGCCACCCTGGGGGGAGCTGGCGATGACCCCGCGCGAGGCATACCTGGGCGCCCAGGAGGTAGTGCCCGCGGCGCAGGCCGCCGGGCGGATTGCGGCGGAGTCGCTGGCGACCTACCCACCGGGGATCCCGAATGTGCTTCCGGGTGAGCGCCTGACGGCGGAGACGCTGGCCTACGTGCAGAACACGCTCGAGCTTGGCGGCAGCGTGCGCGGCGCCAGCGACCGGCTGCTGCACACGGTGCGCGTGGTCGTCGAGCGCTAGGCGCGGGCACTCGACTTGCAAGTGTGCAGGCGATGGACGACCCACAACTCGTGATCTTCGACTGCGACGGCGTGCTCGTGGACAGCGAGGTGATCTCCAACGGCGTGCTCGCGCAGATGCTGAGCGAGGAGGGGCTCGCGACGACGCTGGCGCAAGCCCGGCGGGACTACCAGGGGCTGCTGCTCGACGACGTCCTGCGGCTCGCAGAGGCAAAGCTCGGCCGGTCGCTGCCGGCGGGCTGGCTCGCATGCTACGAGCAGCAGCGCTCGCAGGCTTTTCGGCGCGAGCTCGCGGCGGTGCCCGGCGCGGCGGTGGCGGTGGCGCACGTCAAGGCGGCCGGCGTGGCGGTGTGCGTCGCCTCCCAGGGCAAGCTCGAGAAGACGCGGCTGTCGCTCGAGCTGACGGGCCTGAGCGGGCTGTTCGACGGCGCGGCGCTGTTCTCGGCTCACTCGGTTGCACGCGGCAAGCCGCACCCTGACCTGTTCCTGCATGCGGCGAGCGCGATGGGCGCGGTGCCCTCTCGCTGTGTGGTCGTCGAGGACAGCCCGTCGGGGGTGACGGCTGGGGTGTCGGCGGGCATGCGCGTGGTCGGCTACAGCGCCGACAGCGACGAGACCGCGCTGCGGCAGGCAGGCGCGGAGCTCGTCGCCTCGCTCGATCAGCTGCCCGGGCTGCTCGGCATCGATTGATCAGGCCTGCTCGTAGCGCAGTGAGCCGGGCGTGGTCAGCGTCTCGCCGGTCTCCAGCAGGGTCTTCAGACCGGAGAGGATCATTGGCCAGCCGCCGTAGAGCTCGCTGTTGGCGTGCTCGCGCAGCTGGTCATGGGTCAACGTCAAGCGGCAGGAGTCGCCGACCGGCTCGATCTCCCAGGTGACGCGTGAGGTGCCTTCGCGCTTGACCTCGTCGCTCCAAAGCGCCCGGAAGCTGTGGACGAGCCGCAGCGGCGGGTCGGCCTCGAGGATCTCGCCCTCGCCGATCGCGATGCCCGCCCCGGGGTGGGAGGTCTCGATGCTCGAGCCGGGCGTCCAGTCCGAGCTGACACCTACCCCGAAGGAGTACTTGCGCCGCATCTGATCGTCGGTGATCGCCTCCCACAGGCGCTCGGGCGTGGTCTTGATGTAGATCTCGAAGACCTTCTCGGTGGGCCCTGCCGTCCACGGACGCTTGCCGCTGCTGGGTGTGTCGGTGTCGGTCTGCGTGTCCATCTCGGGTTCCTCCTCGAGTCGTTGCTTTAGCCCGCTGAGCGTCGCCACCCAGGGTTCGGCGTACTTGCTCACCCAGCGGTCGTGGACGAGCCTGATCGGGACGGGGTTCAGGAAGTGGAGCTTCTCGCGACCGCGCTTCTTGGTGGTCACGAGCCCCGCCTCCTCGAGCACCTTCAGGTGCTTCATCACGCCGAAGCGCGTCATCGGCAGTCGCTGCTCCAATTGGCCCAGTGTCTGCCCGTCGAGCTCGAACAGCTCGTCGAGCAGGCTCCGGCGAGTCGGGTCCGCGAGCGCTCTGAACACCTCGTCCACGACGAGCACTATAGGTGACCAATTGGTCACATGTCAAGTGGTTGGCTCAGACGGGCGGCGAATCGACCCAGCGAGCAAGCAGCGGGTCCTCTGCAGCGGCTCCGCGCAGGCGCTCGATCGTCGCCCCGCGCAGCTCTCCCTTGGTACGCGCGTACACGTCCGCCGGGAATGCCGCGAGGCCGGCGGCGAGCTCGAGCGCGCGCGGCAGCACCGCGTCCGCGAGCAGGATCTCGTCGAACACGCCGAGGCGTAGGCACTCGTCACCGTCGATCAACTCGTTGCCCAGCGCGAGGACGCGCGCGGCGTGTGGCGCCAGCTCCGCAGCGACCACGCCGATCGCCGCCTGCGGATACGGGACCGCGACCTTGACCTCGGTCAGGCCATAGCGACCGGCGGCGGAGGCGACGCGGATGTCGGTGCAGAGCGCCAGCACCAACCCGCCCGCGATCGCGTGGCCGGTGATCGCGCCGACGAGCGGGCACGGCAGCGCGTAGAACCCGAGCGCCATCGCGTTGATGCTCGCGACCATCTCGCGCTGCTCCTCCGGGCCGTAGCCGGGGACGAGCTTGAGGTCGGCGCCGGCGGAGAAGAAGCCGGGACGGCCGGCGAGCACGAGCGCGCGGGGCGGGTCGCTCGCGATCTGCTCAGCGGTTGTAACCATCTCGCGCAGGAGGGCGATGTCCATTGCGTTCGCGGGCGGGCGATCGACGGTGAGCACGACGACGCCGGAGTCGTGCTCTTGGAGGGCAACGTGCTCCATGGAGCGGAGCCTATTGCCCGGGAGTTCTTCGATGGACAGGAGCGAACAAAGATCGAAAATCGGACGAGCCGGGTCCGTCCTGGGCCTCGCCCCCCTTCCGTTGGGGCTTGGGTCGGCCAAGGCCAGGTTGCCAGGCGGATAGAGCCTTGTAGACCGGTGTTAGGATGGTCCCGGTGATCTCGGCGTCGGGCCCAACTTCGATGCGCTCGAAGATGGCGAGGTTCATCACGCGGCGCTCTAGCGGGGTGCCGTCTCTGTAGATTTCTTCGGGACGTTCTACGCGGCTCAGTGCTAGGTCGAGGGCGTCTTGTACGTCGTCAAGTTGGGCGGTGGCGGTGGCGCGGAGTCGTTCGGCGGCTCGGCGCTCGATCTTGAGCTTGTCTTGCTCTGCTGCAAAGACGTTCTCGGAGACGAGGTCTTGGTAGTAGGGCTGTACGAGCTTTTCCTGCTTGGCCTCGATCCGCGTGAGGGTGCGTTCGTGGCGCTCAGCTTCGCGCTGGATCACGCCGGTTCGCTCGGCCAACTCTGAGCGTAGCTCCGCACGTATCTGCTCTTGGACTTGGGGCGGGATGAACAGCATCGGGTAGACCTGCTCGATGACATGTTGCTCGGTGGCGTCTACTGAGTAGTGGCCGCTTGAGCACTTGGTTTCTCTACGTCTGACAGTGCGGTTGTTGCAGCAGAAATACTCATACTGCCGTCCGTTCTTCCCTCGGTGGCGTCCGTAGAGCAGACGACCAAAGCACTCATCGCACACGACGGAGCCTCGCAGATAATGCTCATGCTTCGGTGGGCGTTCGCCGCTGATACGGGCACCGGCCAGGAGTAGCTGTACGTGATCGAAGATGTCCTGGTTTACGAGCGGCTCGTGCTTACCGGGGTAGCGCTGGCCGTTCCAGTGAACAATCCCGGCGTAGTAGGGGTTTCCGAGCACCTTGTGGATACTGCTGGCGGATAGCGGCCGTTCGGGATAGCGGTGGGTACCGAGGCTACGCAGACCCTCTTGCTTTAGATATGTCGCCAGTCTCCGCACCGTCCAGTCGCCGGTGCCATAGAGCGAGAAGGCAATCTTGACGAACGGTGCGCGCTCCTCATCAACGATGACGTTGCGAATGTCCTGGGCGCCTATCAGCTCGCGCTTTGAGAGGTAGCCGATGGGTGGCTTGTGTGGGGTGCCGCCTTGCTCATGCTTGCGGCGCAGGCCCTTCATTATCTCGGTGGCGAGATTGTTCGAGTAATACTCGGCAAATGTGGCAAGCATTCCGTGCAGTCGCCGGCTTGATCCAGCGCACCGATGCCTTCGTGCGGATCGCAGCGACGTAACTTAGGGGCGATGAAGTGATGCCCGCTAAGAAATCACCTGCAAACCAAGCGCTCGGCAACGCTATTCGCTCTGCCCGGGAGCTTCGCGGCCATACACAGGAAGGCTTCGCCAGTAGGGCTGGTATGGATCGCTCCTACTACGGGGCTATCGAGCGCGGCGAGTTCAACCTCAGCGTCGATACGGTACTCAAGCTATCCGCCGCCTTGGATCTTCAGACGGCGATGCCACTTGCGATCATCGGGGTGTTTGCAGGCATAGTCGGTAATCTGCCGTCACTTGGGCGGGGACTACAGGCCATTCTGCTCGGACCCGTAGTAGCGGGGCTTACGGGTGGGCTTGCTGCCTTGACGGTGATTGCGTTGGCGCTCACAGACGACCGGAAGAATCGCGGGCAGCTTGTTCTACCGGAGGCGGACGAGGGGGCGAGACATGCCGATAGAGCAGACTGATGAGCGGGGACTCGTCGCACGGTATTGTCTCCGCGAGCCGGACGCCCATTGCCGCTTGTGCGACGCGCGGCCCACTCCACGGTTGCATCTAAGTCAGTTTTGATGATGCCTCGGAGGCCGCCGCGCAGCCGGGCCCTCCGTGGCCGCTCTCGTGCCGACCTAGCGCGGCACGCGCCTCGCGGGTCAAACCCACGGTGCTCAGCCGTGAAGTACGGCCCAGCCCTTTTCGGGATTGGGCCGGTCAAATTCGTCGCTGGGCGGCGCCGTGACGTAACGGTCGGCGACGGCCTTCGCTTCTCTCGAGGATCTCCTCAGCAGGCTCCAATGCTGCCTGAATATGCGCGTACAGCGCGTCTGTCCGCTCGCCCCAAGCCTCATCCGCTTCGAACTTTGCTGTGATTGCCACTGCTGAGAGCGCATGTACCCAGGCTGTGAGGAACCACCAGGTCTCCGCCGGCAGTACGGAGAGCTCGTCAGGATAGTTGCGCCAAGCTTCCAAGAAGAGCTCGCACCGCTTATCGATGTCCGGGAGGACGCGTCGTCGCTCTCTCGCCTCGGCAAGTTGCGCACGGAATGCGGATGCCTCGCCGGGCATGAGTCGCGCCACGACCCGAGCTTGGCGGCGCGCATCATCTCGCCGCGACCACCAAGCCACCCCTGCTGTCGTCCCCGCTCCCAATGCGACCCCAAGCAGCCCGATGAGTCCGGCGATCACCTAACAGATCGTATACCGCAGCATCAACCGCGAACCGCGCATTGATCGCGTCCGCGTCGGGGGTCAAGGACGAAGCACGCCGGATTACGATTTACCCCGGTCCCATCGGCAGGCAAGGATGGTGGATCAGCGACCACGGGTTCGGATGCTGTTCCTGGGATTCACGACCCGAATCGGTCCTGGTGGAGCCGACGGATCAGAGGCCACGGAGATTTCGAGGACTTTCCCGCCATCCCCGTTATCGCCGGGTGTACGGCCGTTGTTCGAAACTCGCTCCGGTCCTACTCCGGCTGACCCTCATCCGGCTGTCGTTGGTCAGGGTTGGGCGGCTGGTCTGCGGTCTTGATCTCGCTTTCGGTCCACGTTCTCAGCCGTGCGACCAGGACGAGGGCCGCAGATCGGTCCAGAGCGGGTGGCTCCTCACCCTCGTAGCGGAACTCGACTGCCCACGGCGACAGCACATCGGCCTCGGAAAGCTCGTCCGGTGCCTCGATGTGGTTTTCCTCGACCAAGCCGATGAGGTAGCTCAGCGCGTGGCTCTTCACGAACGTCACGCCGCGAGCGGCCAGTACGGCCTTGATCAGCTTCTCGGCAGCCTGCTGTGCGTGAAAGCCAACGATCGAGTCGGCCACGTCGGCATCCGAGCAGACCTTCTGCACCAGCGTCTCGTCATCGACGGCACGGGCGAGCAGCACCCGCGCCAAGTCAAGCCGGTCATGCGGCGCCATGCAGCACTCGACCCTCCCTCAGCGCGGCATGCACCATCGTCCCCTCCACGGCTCCCCAGTCCTCGGCGTAGCGCTCGCTGACGACGATCACATCGAACGGCATTCCGAGGGGGCGTAGCGCACGACCGAGACGCACCATCTCGTCATGACGGTTGCGAGGGTCCCGCTCTACGACGAGGAAATCGAAATCGCTGTCTGGGTCTGCATCGCCACGTGCCCGCGAGCCGAACAGCACGATCTTGACCGGATCGTCAGCAACAGCCGCCAGCGTCTGGCCCGCAGCCTCGATGACCTCCTGGGCAACCATGGCGACACCGTAGCGAAGCCCGCGGACCAGGGCACAGAAGCGTCAGCCATCCATCCGATCTCCAAGCGACGCTAACTGGTCCTTGGCCCATATCTCTCCTCATGGAGCCATCGGATCAGAGCCCACGGAGATTTCGAGGACTTTCCCGCCCTCTCCGGTAGTCGGGATGCAGCCGGGCCGTCCGAGCTTCCTCGACTCCAATCGTCGGCCCGCGCGTTCCCCGGATGGCCTGCTGCCCTGCGTCGCGCTTGCTGGCCCACCCGGCTCCATAAGGTGCTCAAGTAGCCGGCCGAGGCCGGGAACGGAGTTCGCGCGTCATCCTGGCCTCCCCACCAAGACATAGCTCAGCGGGAGCCCATCAGCGCCTCCAGAAGGCGTAGCACACGCTCTGAGCGGCCCTCAAACGCCGAAACCCCGGCCTCTTCGAGAGAAACCGGGGTTCGACCTTCGTCAAGATGGTGGAGCTAGGGGGACTCGAACCCCCGACCTCTTGGGTGCGATCCAAGCGCTCTCCCAACTGAGCTATAGCCCCGCACACGTTCGTCGGCGACGACGCGAACGGCCTAGGGAAGTGTAGTCGCAGAACGCATCCCGACGTGCGCAGTATGGTTTGGGGGCGCGATGGGACTGCTCGACGAAGCCATACGCGAACACCTGGAGCTCAAGCGCCGCAGCGGCGCCGACCCCAGCGCGGTGGCGCGTGAGGAGCGCGAGGCGCTCGCGCCGGTGCTCGAGGACGATTCGCTCGCGGAGCAGGAGCTCGAGTCATACGTCGAGTCCGAGCTTGCTCCCGCTCCGTCCCAGGAGGTTGCCCCCGCAGCGGCGCATCCCGTAGAGGACGAGCACTTCACGGAGCTGTCCAACGTCGGCCAGGAGACCGCGGAGCTGGACATGCAGGCGGTGATGGAGGAAGACCCGGATGCTGCAGACAGCGCGTCCCCATTGGGTCCGATCGTGGACGGGCCAACGCCTCCCGCGTACTCAGGCCAAACACGTGCCGAGGAAGGCCTCGACTGGGGCTTCCCAAAGGAGCACGATCCGGACCCCGCCCCCGAGAACACGCCTGGGCAGGAGCGCCTCACGTTCGAGTAGCGAGGCGCGGCTCACGTCGGCAGCTCCTCGCCGGCGCGCTCGCGCACCATGTACTCGGCGTACCAATCCGGCCACTCCGGGTCCTCGTGGCCGATGCGCTTCTCGTGCTCGCCGTGGGCCGCCGACGCGCGTCGAAGCGCGCTCGCCAGATCGCTCGCCGACACGAACGACGTGGCGGCCACGTCAACACGGCCGGGCAGCCGCGTCGTGACCTCCTGAACCAGCCAGCCGTTGCCATCGGGGTCGCTGAACGCCGCGAACGAGCGGTAGCTGCCTTGGTCGTCAGCGGGCCCGCTGATGCGAGCATTCGCGGCGTGCTCGAACCGCGCGCCTCGCGCGCCCTCGTGGAACACCTCGCTGACCGCGACACCGGCGCCGACCAGCTCCTCGCGCGCGGCCTCGATGTCAGATACGACCAGGTACGAGCCCTGGGTCGAACCGGGTGTGGCGGACGTGAGGTTCGTGCCGAATTGGATCGAGCACCCCGAGCCCGGAGGCGTGAACTCCACCAGCCGGAAGTCCTCGCCGGCGGCAACATCGACGTCGAGTCTCCAGCCGAGGCTTCCGTAGAACTCCTTCGCGCGGTCGACATCCGAGACGGGGATAACGACGACCTCCAGCCCCATGTCCACCTTTGCGTTCGCCGTGCTCATAGCGACCTCCTTGGTTGTGGTGAGGCCTCACCGTAGGTCTGCGGTGGCCGTTTCGCACCAGTGGGGGGCCCTGGTGGATCCCCTGGTCTCGGTCGTCCGCCGAAGCGGGCTTCCCTTGAACGAGCCTTACGCCGGGCGGAGTGCCGTCGGTGCACGCGGCCTTTGCGTTTCGGGGGAGGAAGGTCCGAGGATCGCCGGTAAACTCCGGCGTCAAGGGGCCATAGCTCAGCTGGGAGAGCGCCTGCTTTGCAAGCAGACTGAAGCTCGCGCGCAGGACCTTATTTCACAGCGTTGATCGACGATGAGTCATCTGGGACACGGCGCGGATACGGCTGGATGGGGCGCGATTTGGTGGGGTTTGGGCAGCGGAAATGGGCCTGCTGCCCAAACGATCTCTGACTACGCGAGCGCGAGCTTGAGGTCTGCGGGGCTGGCCTTTGCGGGCAGCTCCAGTAGAAGCTCGCCGCCCTCAGCTTCGTCGAGAAGCTTACGGATGTCGATGACCGTGAGGCCGACCAGATCGCCGTTCTCGTCGAAGCTGACGGCATGTCCTCCGGGCGTCTCGTCGAAATCGACGGCGCGTGCGGGATCGCCCTGGGAGAGGTAGAGCACGTCGGCGTCGTGGTCGTAGCGGACGCGGTCGAAGATGTAAGGGCCGATGTGGACGGTCATGGTTTGCTTCTCCTCGGGAACGCGGTACGGATGCTCCCAATTGAGTCGTCGTCAAAGGCTACTACGACCTTGAGCCACCGACTGGGGCCTGCATCCTGTAGGTAGAACCAATCTTGACCGGGGCGAGGCTGCTCGATTCGGTGCGTGGGCGCCTCGACCGCTCGAATCACATCGGCACGAAAGGGCGTCATGTAGGGGTGCCCGTCGATGATGTGTGTCCATCGCTCCTCGGTCAGCTGGACGGTGCGCCCAAGGGGATCTATGGCCAGCTCCATCGCTGGGATTCTTCTCGACGGTGCGGACCCTCTGACGCGCCGGGTTCGTGACTCTTGCTTAGGTCGTGGGAGCGCGCCTGCTTGGGGGTAGTGGGTCAGGTTGACAGCTGGGCGTAGAGACGCCCCCTATTTCAACGCCACGATGGCAACGGCGATGATGACGACCACCACGATGTCCCAGAAGGTCACGAGCATAATCGAGCGGCCGAGTTTGCTCAGCGAATCGCCGGCCTGTTGGAGGGATTCGCCTTTGCGCTGAAGGTTGCTCGGCGCGGGCGCTAGGGGGTCGCGCTGTGGTGTCGCTACGGGCTGCGCTGGCTCATCGAACCGATAGCCGCAGTAGCGACAGACACGAACTGCCCACTGGATCGTCTCGGCGCAGTCGGGACACGTCTTGGTCCCCCCGTCGCTGTGGCTACGAACGATCGGCTCGGGCGGTGGGGGTGGCGGCGTGATCGCGCGCGTCCGACGTTCGCGCTTACGCGCGCGGCGCGTGATCCGGTCCCACTGAGCGGGATCGTCGTCATTCTGGTCGCCAAAACTAGCGCAGGACAAGGGCGCACGCACGGGGGGGCACCGCGACGCTTCAGGCGTACATGGGTCACGCGCACTTCTCGACGACGGAACGGTAGCTGCACTACGTGCCGGCAGTCGAGGACGCGGCGAAGCTCACGGAGGTATTCGGAGGCGTGGCGCCCTCAGAGGCACCCGTAAGCGTGGTGTTAGGCTCCTACCCGATGTCGCCCTGGCTGGCAGGTCTTGTTGGCGTTGTGCTGGGTGGTGTGCTCACGGGAGCGTTCCAGCTGATCTTTGCGATCCGAGAGGAACGACGGCAGGTGCGAGTCGGTGCGCGGCTGATGCTTCACGAGCTTGATTTCTTTCGCACCAACATCACCCGCGCCGTTGCTGGCGAGGTGTCTCTCAATGACAGATGGCTACGACCGCGGTATGACGAGCTATCAGCGATTTGGGCCAAGTACCGCGACGTCACCGGTGGTGTGCTCAGCTACGGCGACTGGCAAGCCGTCTCGCTCGCTTTGCAGAACTGCGAACGGTTGTTCCAGGGCGCACCTGATCAGGTGCCCGCGGGCACGCTAGGCGGCGTGCGAAACACGCTTGCGCTCGCCATAGAGGTGCTTGAGCCGCGAGCGGAAGGCTTCCGGCTCAGGCGGGCACACGACTCCGTGAGCTACGCGGAGCCGTTGGAGGAAGGGCCCCAAAAGGGTCCCGAACTCCCTGATTCGGCGGGAACCGAGTTCAACTGAGCGTCACGAAAACGGCTCTGCAGATGCCAGAACGAACGTTCCTTGCCAAAGCCTCGCCAGTCCGCGCGTTGCCCACGTCCGAGGCGTGCTCAGACACGGCGATATCGGTATCCTCCGGCAATGAGCGAGCGAGATCAGGCGAACCCTGGGCGAGACATTGCTGGCTCCTGACGACGTCCCCGCGCGGAGGCTCTTTCCAGTTCAGCGACCGTCCTTGGTATCGAGGCTAAGGCCACTCGATCTGCGGCTGCTCATGGTCGCCGCTGTCGCGTTCTTGGCTATTCAACCTAGCCCCGCGTCCGCGACCCAGGCTCAAGAAGAACAAGCGCCCGCCACGATTTTGACGGTGCGCACCACGTCCTATAGGACCGGACCTACTTATGACGAACCTGGTGAAACCGCAGTCATCATTGATACGACGCCGTATGCAACGGTTACGTATTGGAATACCGGATCGCCGTATGGAAACCGTGGAGTGTGGCAGCTACTGCCTGCAGTCCCGCCGGAATGCGAAGAAAAAGTAGAAGAACGCGGCGACTGTAGCCTGCACGTCCTAGAGGGCGAGGGATCGAGTGTTCGACCGTGGCCGTGGGCAGTTGAAGCAATGGGCGAACCGATACAGAATAGCTGGTATCAAAAGCGATTGGAAGAAGAAGGCAAGTCAAGAGAAGTTCCGCGTGGTGCGACAATGATCGTGCCGTGGTCTTGCAGAGGTCAACACATCGGACGTACCGTTACCTTCTACGTGACAGAGCAGGGCGGCTCTGGACCACCTCTCGAATACGTCGGGCACTTCAAAGAAGGCATAACTAAGCAATGGTGTTCCGCCACAAAACGGAAGCGCGAACACGAAGAATCCGTTGCGCGAACAAGGGCACGCGCGAGAGGTAAGCGTCACTACATCGAACGAATCCGTCGTGAACGCGAAGAACGCGAAAGACAGCAGGCAGAAGAACGCTTTGAAGAACATCGCTTTGAAACGAATTGCCGGGCCATTGGCGGCATTCCCGTCACGGTGTTGAACAGCGAAGATCGCTGGGTGATCGTTTGCCGTTCGCACGCAGGCGGCACAATTCCGGTGCCGTAACTGGTGGCACACACGCCAGACACTCAGGCGGGCGCGCTGTAGTTCGTCGCTGCATTCACAGGGCTACGTCAAGGCGAGTTGTTCGCTCCCCGCTGGCGCGAGTCGACTTCGCGCGGAGTCGCGTGTACGTCCGAGAGAACTACAGCGGCGGGCGCCTCGAGCGACCAAAGAGTGGCAAGGTCCGGTCGGCGCCTTCGTAAACACGCCGCCCTTCCGTCCGCTGGTCTGTGCGCGAGATGCGGGCGGTTTTGCATCCCGATAGCCTTTCGCCGCATGAGTAGGGGGGTTCTTCTCGTCGCGCTCCTGGCGCTCGCCGGCTGCGGCTCATCGTCCAGCGAATCCGCGCCTGCGGAAACACACGAAGCGGGCACGAACGAGCCGCAGGCCAGCACGACGGCGGCTACGCCGTCGATCACCGGCTTCGGGGCCGCAGACTCGGCTTGGAATGGTGCGCATACCGAAGATACGAACTACAGCCACGAAGCCGCCTATAACCCCGCTACGGGCCTCGGGCCGTTCCACGACGAATACGACAACGTGAGCCACGCGAAGGGTCGCGTGACGGGCTACGAATACAACTTCCACGCCGAGACGATGGCGACCGCACAGGAAACGATCCTGCACGAACAGTTCCCGTCCGACGCGACCACCTTTCAGCCTGAAAGGCTCTCGACGTGTGCCTTCGTGCTCGTGAGAAGCCCCACGCTCAACAAGGCGCTGGGACTACCGTCAAGTTCCCCAGCGGCGCAGATTGAGTTCCAGACGCTGACAAACGGTCAGGCAGAAGCGCTCAACCCTTCAAGCGTGGACAGCGCGATCATCTCTGAGGGCTATCTGGGGATCGAAAAGATCACGGGCGGGAAATGTTGATTCTCGATGGCGTAGTCGGATCAAACTGACCCACTACCTGCTTGGGAGTCCACCGCAGCGTGCGGTAGGCTGCGAATAGATCAAGATATGCTTGTGGCCGAAGTCATCGACAGTGCCTGTGCTCGGGGTCAAATGATTCGGCCTGAACGGGAAGCAGCAGCCAGGACCAACCGCGTCAGCCTAAAAACGTGCGATCGGGAAATCCAGGATCAGCTAACCAAGCCTCGTCTTCCCCTCTTCGAGCCGAGCAGGGCAGTTGATGTTGCCGTCCTTGAGCGACGCCGCGCTTTGATCGCTCGTCAACTCCGAGTCATGGAGTTGTCGCTTGTCGAGCCGGGCTGAACGGAACGCGCGATACGAGGAGGCGTAGCCGACGCCTCCGGTGAACGTAGCTGCGGCCACCGGCCGCGACATCCCTCGACGTTTGTGCTGCCCGTGGGTCTCGCGCGCCCTCGCTGTCTGGCTCGCTGCTCCCCTTATTGCGTCCACTCGTTGGGGGCGGCGCTGGGTGTCCAGGCTTCGGTGATGCCGCCGCCTTCTTGGCGAAGGATCTGGCCGTAGTTGGCGAGGTTGTGTTGGAAGGCGATCTCGTCGCGTGGGTCACGTCCGGTGTTGTCGATTTGTTCTCTCCATACGACCAGGGCGCAGAGCATCTCGACGTGCGTCTGGCTTTTCCACCAGCCCTCCTTGAGCCAAGCGAGAACACCGGCGTAGCGGCCGTGGAGCGCGACGATGCCGCCCCACATCCACATGCTCCATTCACGATCGCCGCCCCATGGCTCAAGCCACGACGCCCGGAAAGCGTCCCGGTCCTCAGGCGTGTCGAGAGCGACCGTGTCCGCGTGCGGCGGGTGCGCATGTCCGCTGGCTCTGGCTTCGGCGAGCCCGTTGCGGACCATTTGCGCGGCGAGCCTGGCGGCTGGCTCGCCGGCGCTCGCGGCGAGCTCGTTGAGCTGCTCTGCTAGCGCGATCGGGAGCGTGATCTTCAAGCGGTAACTCATCTCGCGCCTCGCTGATCGTCTGGGCTGGCTGTGTTGGTGTTGGTGGGTGTGGTGGTTGTCATGTGGTTCTAGACCACGAGGACGCCCAAGCGGCCAACGAATGGGGCCCGCTTAAGGGCCCGCACGGGACCGTGCATCTAGTCCGTCAAGCATTTGGAGCGAAGCGAGCGAGGTGGCGACGAAGCCAGCGAACGCGGCCAGATGAGCTGTGTTGAAGGCAGCGAAGGTGCTCGTTTCGTTCCGCAACGGACGCGCATGAAGCGGTACAGAGGGGGCGCAGAGAGCGGGCGGGGTAACTCGCTGGCCGTCTGGCGGGGTTGGTGGTCAACAACCCCGATGACTCATCGCACGCGCACACAATCCCTCGCGGTATCCCCGCCGCCTGCCGGTGGCGTTCTTGACGAGGCGTTTGTTGAGGCGCTCGCGCGACGCGTGGTCGAGCTGATCCGAAACGAGAGCAACCCGCCCATTGGCAGGCGCATGGTCGACGCGGCGACACTCGCGGGCGAGCTGGGCGTCGAGCGCTCCTGGGTCTACGCCCACCGCCACGAACTCGGCGGCGTCCAACTCGGGACCGGCTCAAAGCCCCGACTCCGATTCGACGTGAACACAGCACGGGAACTGCTCGCCCGTTCTACCCGCGACGAGTCGCAGGCACCACAAACGCCCGTGCCTGCTCGCGGTTCGTCACGGCGGCGTCGTCAGCGTTTGGGGAGCAGCCCCGAACTGCTGCCCATACGAGGTGCAGGAGTCGCCACCGAGACCGACCAGGAGCGCTTGCCATGACCCGGCTAACGCTTCGACCCGTGCTCCCGCCGTTCGACCTCAGCGATGGCGTCGGCGAGCTGGTGCAGGTCGGTGTCGAGCGCGTGCAGGAAGTGCAGGAGCGTGTGCCAGCGGACACCTCTATGGCCGTTCTCGACCTGCGAGATGTATGTCGCTCCGAGCGCGATGCGGTGTGCGAGCTGCTCCTGCGTAAGCCCTGCCCGGTCACGCAATGCACGCAGGGCGTGACCAAGGGTCACGTAGTCACCGGCGGAGGCGTGGGTGGGGTGGACGATCTCGTGACCTTTACAGATAGGCTAGGGTACGGTAGTCTCGACAGACCATACAAGTGGCGCCCGCGGTGAGTGGATCACCCGGGCGCCTGGCAGTGCGCTCAGCATGATTAGCAGCTTGGGGGTGCGAGTCCCCTGTGGGGGTTGATGACACCAACCACAAGTCGATGGCAACTGCGTCGCTGTGAGGCGGGGTGGGAAGGAAGCCGGAGG
>Ga0182024_10000563_pt1 | contig 95761 bp, 80 predicted proteins | sample P32metaG_FD_120480 | JGI IMG/M metagenome (GOLD analysis project Ga0182024, IMG submission 120480) | Permafrost microbial communities from Stordalen Mire, Sweden - P3-2 metaG (Illumina Assembly) | ecosystem: Environmental > Terrestrial > Soil > Wetlands > Permafrost | place: Sweden: Stordalen... | reverse complement strand
GCGGCCTTTCAATCTGCCACGGCCTCGGACGAGACTCTTCAGAATCCGCTGGCGGCCAATTGCATCTATGGTTGATATGGAATTTCGACAGCTTGGACGCTCTGGTTTAAAGGTTCCGGTATTTAAGTTTTGGCACGGGTACATTCGGCGGTGGAAACGAATTTTTTCGCGCCTGGGGTGCTAGTGACGTTGCCGAAGCCACTCGGCTGGTGGACATTTGCCTCGACGCAGGTGTGAATCTCTTCGATACGGCGGACATTTATTCTGACGGGCTCTCCGAAACCATTCTCGGTAAGGCCATCGCCGGACGACGCGAAAAAGTTCTGATCTCCACCAAGGCCACATTCCGCATGGGGCTCGGCCCCAACGATTTGGGATCTTCGCGCCACCATTTGATTCGGGCTTGTGAAGCGAGCCTGCAGAGACTTGGCACCGACTACATCGATATCTATCACCTGCACGGCTTCGATGCACTCACGCCGCTGGAAGAAGTTCTGAGCACGCTCGAGAATCTGCTGGCGAATGGCAAGGTGAGATATATCGCATGCTCGAATTTTTCCGGCTGGCACCTGATGAAGTCGCTGGATGTTTCTGACCGCTACGGATGGCCCCGCTACGTGGGTCACCAGGTTTATTACTCTCTGCTCAGCCGGGAATACGAATGGGAACTCATGCCGCTAGGACTCGACCAGGGAGTGGGCGCTCTGATTTGGAGTCCGCTCGGTTGGGGCCGACTGACGGGAAAGGTCCGGCGTGGCCAACCTTTGCCGGCGGAAAGCAGGCTGCATAAGACGGCGCAGATGGGTCCGCTCATCTCGGATGAGCATTTGTACAACGTGGTCGATGCGCTGGATGAGGTTGCGAAAGATTCTGGAAAGAGCGTGCCACAGGTCGCGCTCAATTGGTTGTTGCAACGCCCCACGGTAGCGACTGTGATTATTGGTGCGCGCAATGAACAACAGTTACGCCAGAACCTGGATGCGGAAGGATGGAACCTGTCGGCGGAACAGGTGGCTAAGCTCGACGCTGCAAGCGATGTGACGCCGATTTATCCCTACTGGCATCAGCGGCAGTTCACGGAACGAAATCCGCTGCCCATACCACTACCGGAGAAACAAGTCGGCTGACTCTGTTGCTTCGCCGCCCTTGGCAACGCCAAATAGGCCTTACCCGGAGGAAAAACATGTCGCGCGTATTCATCACCGGTTCTTCCGATGGGCTGGGTCGAATGGCCGCACGGCTCCTCATCGAGCAGGGTCATGGCGTGATCCTGCATGCCCGCAACCAGGAGCGTGGCCAGCAAGCGATGGCTGGCCTTCCCGGAGCGGAAGGTGTAGTAATCGGTGATTTGACGAGCGTCGCTCAAACGCGCGACGTTGCGGAACAGGTCAACGGCCTCGGGGCGTTCGACGCCGTAATCCACAACGCTGGAGTCGGCTACCGGGAGCCTCGGCGCATCGCGACCGAGGATGGTTTGCCGCAGGTTTTCGCGGTAAATACCCTAGCGCCTTACATTCTGACCGCACTCATCAAGAGGCCCAAGCGTCTGGTCTATCTGAGTTCCGGTCTGCACCGGAACGGTGATGCCCGCCTGCAGGATCTCACTTGGGAGCACCGCGCCTGGCAAGGGCAGCAAGCTTACTCCGATACGAAATTGCACGATGTGCTGCTCGCATTCGCGGTCGCGCGGCGCTGGCCCGACGTCTACTCGAATGCTCTGGAACCGGGCTGGGTGGCCACCAAAATGGGTGGCCCCGACGCCGGACATCGCACCCAGGTGTGGCTTGCGGTGAGCAACGATCCGGAGGCGAAAGTCTCAGGCGAATACTTCTATCACCTCCGGACTCGTGCGCCGAAGCCCGCAACCCGCGACATCGAGATTCAGGAGGCGTTGCTCGATGCCTGCAAACGTCTCTCCGGAATAGAGATATGAACCCCACCCGTAGGAGAATTGCAATCGCACTTTCTCAGATCTTCTCTCCCACAGATTTCGCCTGCGTGAACAGGTATAGATAATCCGGCCCGCCGGATTTGGAATCCGTGCCCGACATGTTGAAGCCGCCGAAGGGATGCGCTCCCACCATAGCCCCCGTGCACTTGCGATTGATGTAGAGATTGCCGACGTGAAATTCCTGAATCGCGCGGTCGATCTTGTCGCGTGACTTGGTGTAGACCGCGCCGGTCAGGCCGAATTCCGTGTCGTTGGCAATTTCGAGCGCGTGGTCGAAGCCGCGTGCTTTGATTACGGCCAGCACCGGGCCAAAGATTTCTTCCTGCTCAAGTTTCGATTTCGGCGGTATGTCGGCAAACACCGTGGGTCGAATGAAATAACCTTCGCCAGGCGCGCGCTCCCCGCCCGTAATGAGCCGTCCGTCTTTCTTGCCTTGCTCAATGTAGCCGAGAATCGTCTTCATCGAACCTTCATTGATCACCGCACCCATGTTGGCATTTTCCGCCGGATCCCCGACTTGAATTTTTTCTACGCGGCCTTTGAGTTGTTCGAGAAATTTGTCGTAGATGCGCTCATCGACAATCGCTCGCGAGCAGGCGGAGCACTTCTGGCCCTGAAAGCCGAAAGCGGATTGCGCCACGCCTTCGACGGCGGAGTCGATGTCGCAATCGGCATCGACGATGATCGCATCTTTGCCTCCCATTTCAAGAATGGCGCGCTTGATCCAGATTTGGCCGGGAGCCTGCGTGGCCGCAGCTTTGTTGATGTGCAGACCAACCTCGCGCGAACCGGTGAAGGCAATGAAGCGAGTTTTGGCATGCGCGACCACCGCATCGCCGAAGCTTGCGCCAGCGCCGGGACAAAAATTGACCACGCCTTCGGGCATTCCCGCTTCTTCGAGCAACTCGACAAACTTTGCAGCGATGGTGGGCGAATCGCTCGACGGCTTTAGGATCACCGTATTGCCGCTGACGATTGAAGCCAGCGTCATCCCCGCCATGATCGCGCAAGGAAAATTCCACGGAGGAATCACGGCGCCAACGCCGAGCGGAATGTACAAGAGCGAATCGTGTTCGCCGGGCAACTGAATGGGAGTTTGCGCCTGTGAGAAGCGCAGCGCCTCGCGGGCATAAAATTCGCAGAAATCGATAGTCTCGGAAACATCGGCGTCGGCCTCAGCCCAATTCTTGCTGACTTCGAAAACCAGCCAGGCCATGAATTCCATTTTGCGCTGGCGCAACAGGTCGCCGACTCGAAAGACGAGGCTGGTGCGCTCTTCCACCGTAGTGCGACTCCAGGATTCGAAAGCTGCGAGCGCAGCCTTTATCGCGGGCTCTACATGTTCCTTCCCTGCTTTCTGATGAGTTCCGATAATCTGCGAGGGCTGCGACGGGTTCAGAGACTTAATCTTGTCGGTAGTCTTGATTCGTTTGCCGCCGATGATCAAGTCATATTCATGCCCCAACTGCGCACGGACTTTGGCGATGGCGGAGCGCATGCGGCGCGCATTTTCTTCATTGCGAAAATCAAAGAAGGGCTCGGTGACAAACGGACCTTCATGCAGAGTCGTGCGTGGCCGGACAGGGGGTTCAGCGATTGCCATGGGAAGGAATTCCTTTCGAGGATAAAAGATCGAATATGACTTTGATTAGTTTACACCGCATAAAGTCGCGACGGCTGGCGAGTAAGGCCTTCGCAAGCCGGGGAGTTCGAGTAAAATCAGTTATGGCACACTTGGGAGACGTGATCGAGCACCTGCATCACACCTTACCCCTGATGCAGGAGTTGCACCGGGTGCCGAAGCCGGGTGCGAAGGCCGTGATTCGCGTTCCCCACGGGGCCAGCGACGATGCCTGGGAAGATCCTACCCATCTGCGTGGCTATTTCCAGTCCAGTTTCGGCTATTTCTCGCAACAGTTTTACTGGCGGGCCGACTATCACTATCGCGGCGACGGCAGGTGGAGACGCTGTATTTGATCGTGAACAAGCAGGTCTATGCGGGAATGACCGCCGCAGCGATCATGAAAGACCTGGCGAACCAGCGCAACGTTGTGCAGGAAATGGTGGCGCACATGCGCGCGGTGAAGCCCATTCGCGAGCCGCGCCGCGAGTTGCAAGTACAACCCCGTATCGAAATTTTTCTGGCCTAGTCAATTCCAAGATTGCTACACCCAGCAAACTCCAATCCTCTCCTCATTCATCGCCACCTCCCAGCATTCCAATGCCAGGTGTTAAACTCAAACGTTTTCTTGCATGGACAGGCGCGGTCATGACTGCCGAGGTGGATTGGTGGACATCAAGAAAGTTGGAGTTGTCGGCGCGGGCACCATGGGCAACGGCATTGCGCATGTGTTTGCGCGCGGAGGATACAACGTCGTGCTGTGCGACGTGGAACAGCGTTTTCTGGAACGCGGCATCGCGACCATCACCAAGAATCTTGATCGCGAAGTGGCAAAAAACAAAGTCACTGCGGACGACAAGGCTGCGGCGTTGCGCCGCATTCAGCCAGTGACCGATCGCAGTAAATTGGCGGAGTGCGACTTTGTCATCGAAGCTGCGACCGAAAAATTTGAGATCAAAACAGAAATCTTTCGCGATCTTGACCGGCTAACTCGTCCGGAAATTATTTTGGCTTCGAATACTTCGTCCATTTCTATTACCAGGCTTGCCGCGCAGACCAAGCGGCCCGAGAAAGTGATTGGCATGCACTTTTTTAATCCCGTGCCGGTCGTGAAACTCGTGGAGGTCATTCGCGGCCTGGCGACTTCTCCGGAAACTTTTACCACCGTGCGCGAACTGGCCGTGAAGCTGGAAAAAACGCCGGTCGAAGTGAACGACGCGCCCGGCTTCGTTTCCAACCGGGTGCTGATGCCGTTGCTGAACGAGGCAATGTATGCCGTCATGGAAGGCGTCGCCACGGCCGAAGCGGTCGACGAAGTATTCAAGCTGGGAATGGCGCATCCCATGGGCCCACTCACGCTGGCCGATTTTATTGGACTCGACGTTTGCCTCGACATCATGCGCGTACTGCAGAGTGGGCTGGGCGATCCCAAGTACCGGCCATGTCCGCTGCTCATCAAGATGGTCGACGCGGGATGGCTGGGGCGGAAGACCGGGCGAGGGTTTTACACATATTGATAATTGTTGATTTTTGATTGCTGATTGCTGATCGAACATCCCTCTCTTGCTGGCGCTGTGTAACGCACAATCAGAGATGACGACAGGGATTCTTCGACTCCGCCGGAACTCGCGTTGCGACTTCCGCTCCGCTCAGAATGACAATTCTGGAATCTGCTTGAATCTGCTCTCGGGATAAAGATGAAAACTCAGGGAAAGGGCGATGCGTGGTTTTATCTGCTGGCTGCGCTGTGCGGGGTGGGAACGGGCTGCGCCGACGTTATTGTTAACGATCTTTTATTTACGGCATTGCTGGTGCTGTCCGCGAATATTCTGCTGGGAATGCTGCGGCCGCGCTGGCCCTGGCGCTGGGTGCTGGTCGTGGGAGCGTGTATCCCGCTAACCGAAGTGGCTGCGTATGTGATTCTCACGGTGAAGCCCACGCGGGCTCAGGTGTACGGATCCTATCTGGCATTTCTTCCCGGAATCGCAGGCGCGTACGGCGGAGCGATCCTGCGTCATGTGATGGATAACTTGCGGCAGGGAAAGTAGAGCGGCTTCCGGCTTCCGGCTTCCGGCTTCCGGCTTCCGGCTTCCGGCTTGCGGCTTGCGGCTTGCGGCTTCCGGCTTGCGGCTTTTCCGTGCTGAGTTCGGAAGCTGGTATTCAGATCTCAGCTTGACAGCTTGCGATCAGCGGCCTTCGTGACTGGTTATATTAGCTCGCGGGGATTGTGATGAAGCTTCTGCTCTTTGCGTTCTGTGTTGCGTTTGCGTTTGGCTGTCCGAGCGCGCAGACGCCAGTCTGGCAGCCATCGTCGGGACATACGCAAGTGCCGATATGGCCGGGCCCCGCGCCTGATGCGGCGCGTGTCGCCGGGCCGGAGGTCGCCACGACGAGGGTGAAGGACCATTTGGTCGCCGGCAGGCCATGGGTTTACATCGGCAAGGTCTCCCGGCCCACGATGACGGTCTACCCGCCAACAGGAAAGAATACGGGCGCAGCGGTAGTCGTGTTTCCTGGCGGAGGGTATTGGATTCTGGCCATCGACCTCGAAGGTACCGAGGTCTGTGACTGGCTGACGTCCAAGGGAATCACGTGTGTGCTGTCGAAGTATCGCGTGCCGGGTGAGGGACTGTTTCCGAGATCAGGTCCATATCCCAAATCACCGATGGCGCTGGAAGATGCGCAGAGAACGGTGGGCTTGGTGCGCTTTCACGCCGCGGAGTGGCATATCGATCCGCACAAGATTGGAGTGCTTGGGTTTTCGGCAGGCGGGCATCTGGTAGCAGCGATCAGCACACATTTTGAGAAGCGCTTGTACCAGTCTTTGGACGCGGCCGACAAAGAAAGCTGCCGCCCGGATTTTGCCGTGGCTCTTTATCCGGGGCATATGCTGCAGAATACGTCTAAACCTTTTGAGTTGAATCCGTATGTTCCGGTGACGCGCGAGGCGCCGCCTACGTTTATTGTGCAAGCGGAAGATGACCCCGTTGACCCCGTACAGAACTCGCTGGTCTACTACACTGCGCTGAAGAAGGCTAAGGTTCCCGTAGAAATGCATCTGTATGCGCAAGGCGGACACGCGTTTGGGTTGCGGCGCACGAAGCTTCCGATAACGGCATGGCCTCACTTAGTGGAAACTTGGCTAGGAACGATCGCAATGATTCTGAAGTGATTCGTAGTCAGATGTCGCCTTCGGAATTACCTGTGCCTCCGCGTGAAGGCAAAATCCAGAAGCCGAGAGCCGAGAGCCGGAAGCCCGCTCTTAGGTATCGGGCTGCCCAAAAAGTTACTCCCGATTCACAGGCTGGGCGCGTATGCTGGCGAGCATGAGTGTGTGTGTGTCGATGCTGGCCAGCGGCAGCCGCGGCAATTGCGCCGTGGTGGCCAGCGCCAGCGCGAAAATTCTGGTCGATGCTGGCATCTCCTGCCGAGAGACTTTCAAGCGCATGAAGTCGCTGGGCGAAGATCCGCATACGCTCTCGGCAATTCTCATCACGCACGAGCATTCCGATCACATCTACGGACTGGCAACGCTGGCGAAGAAGCTGCACATTCCCGTCTTTATGACGGGGGCAACGCACCAGGCGTGGGCTCGCGCGATGCGCAATGAAAAAGGCGCGCGGCCGCAACTGGAAAAATTCGAGCTCTTCGAATCGGGCCATCGCTTTCAAGTGGGCGACATTGAAGTCCGGCCATTCACCATTCCACACGATGCCGCGGATCCGGTCGGATTCACCTTCCGGGCCGAAGGTATCAAGGTTGGCATTGCCACCGATTTGGGATATTTGCCAGTGAGCGTGCGCGATCATCTACGGGGCTGTGATGTGCTGGTCATGGAATCGAATCACGATCTCGAAATGCTGCGCGGAGGGCCTTACCCGTGGTCGGTAAAACAGCGCGTGATGAGCCGCGTGGGGCACCTGTCGAACCTGGCTCTCGCCGATTTCCTCACAAGGGACTATGATAACAGTGCGACGTTTGTGGTGCTGGCGCATCTGTCAGAGCAGAATAATCATCCGGAAATAGCGCGGAGAGAGGCGGAAAAAGCGCTCTCCACGCGCGGCGGTTTGTTCCATAATCGGGTGCTCCTGGCGTCGCAAACTGAGGCCCTGGAACCGATTCGCCTGTAGCCGGTCTGATTGGTTCGAGCACGTTCGTCCCATCATGAGTCAGCAGTGCATTGATCCAATCGTAGGCAAAATCCTGGCGGGCTGGCGCTACGATATTTCCGGCCTGGCGCCGGAGATGCGCGGCGACTATGAGAGCCATCTCGCAGAGTGCGAACACTGTCGCAGCCGCCAGCAGATTCATCGCGTTATCGACGTCGGGCTCATCGCATTGGCCTCAATTTCTGCAGGAGTATTCCTGTTAGCCTTTGGCGTGATCTGGCACCTCGGACCGCGCCATGCCTTCTGGCTGGAGATTGCCGCGCTGGCCGGATTCGCTCTTTCTGCGTTGATCTGGCTGGGGGTAGCCGTGGCTACGCCCGCGCCGGTCACCGTTCTGGACGCAGCCAAAGAAGGCGCGCGGCGCGTCCACGACCGCCTGCCGGAAGAAATTCGGCAACGTCTTCCCGAAGAGTTGCGCATCAAAATTACCGGCACATAACCGCACATAAATGCAGCGCGGAGTACAATTCCGCCGTAAAATCTTCTCTGCAAGTCCCTCTCCGTCGGGCCGAGAATATCCGTCTGGAATCCGGGCAACACGATCAGGACAAAATAAATCCACACTACACGATTCAGAGCGCATGATTCAGAAAATCTGAGTCAGACACCATTTCGCACACACCCATGACCAAGGCTCTTAAGACGCTGCGCGTTGTGCAGTTCGCAATGCTGGCCAGCGTGGCGCTCTACTGGATTGTGGGTGAAGTGGTCAGGCCGTTCGCCCGGCCGCTCGATCCCACCTTGAGTTACTTGTTTACGACTGTGGGCGTGGCCATTGTTGGAATGATCTTTGTAGTGCGGCGAACGCTGGTGCTGCGGGCAGCGGACAGTCTGGCGGCGCATCCTGACGATCAGCTCAGTCTCGGTCACTGGAGAACGGGATACATTGCGACTTATGTTCTATGCGAGGCGCTGGCCTTATTCGGATTGATCCTGCGCTTTCTTGGAGGTCCCCTGGCGCAGAGTGTGCCCTACTACCTGGGCGGCTTTGTGTTGTTGTGGTTCTTTCGGCCGAAACTGCCGGTTCGGCATTAATTTTCCCTTGTTCTTTCCAGGCACTATCAGTCCAGGCATTATCATTCCAGCATCACATTCCAGGCATTTATGATGTTCTTGAGGCGAGCGAATGTCGATTAACGAGCCTGAAGAACTCGCAGGGATGCGCGCGGCCGGCGCCGTGGTGCGTTTAATGCTGCAAGCGATGAAGGACGCAGTGCGGCCGGGAATTACCACCGCTGAACTCGATGAAGTAGGCGCCGGCGTGATGCGCCAGCATGGAGCGAAGTCCGCGCCGGCAATGGTCTACGGCTTTCCCGGCGTGAGCTGCATCAGTCTGAATGACGAAGCGGTGCACGGCATTCCCGGTCCGCGCGCGTTGAAAGATGGCGATCTGATCAAGCTCGATGTCACGATTGAGAAAGACGGTTTCATGGCCGACGCCGCTTTAAGCGTTCCGGTCGGCGCTGTGACCGAGGAGCGCAAGAATCTTGTGGCATGCGCGGAACGTGCCTTCGCCAAGGCCATGCTGGCGGCGCGCGCCGGCTTTCGAGTTTGGGAGATTGGACGCGCCGTGGAGCGTGAAGTCCGGCGCAGCGGATTTTCTGTGATTCGCGAACTCGCAGGGCACGGGATTGGCAGGACCATTCATGAATCGCCGCGCGTCCCAAACTATGCCGACGCTCGGGATAATCAGATGCTTACCGAAGGCCTGGTCATTACCGTCGAGCCGATTATTGCGGCAGGATCGGGCCGGTTGTTCGTCGCGGCAGATGGCTGGACAATCGTCACCGCCGATCACCGGCCGTCGGCGCACTATGAACACACGCTTGTGATCACAAAGGGTGCACCGATCCTGCTAACGGCGGCGTAGAACCTATTCCGCAGTTTGCCGTGTAAGTCGTTGAGCCTTCGTGGAAGTGATTGAAAACTCTCGGAGGTCATTAACGCCCCCAGAGCGCGACAGCCTGGCGGACTATGTGTCGACCTCACCTCGGCGCCGATCGTCACAGGAAGGGCCGTTTCCGGCCCCGCAAAGGGCATCCTGGAGGGCCACGACGGTTGCGCTTTCAGGACTCGCCAAACCTGCCTTACCATTGTAAGTACTCTTAAGTACCGCCTTTTTGTACGTACAATTATCTTAAAGCACGCGCTTTCTGTGAGTTAGGAGCTAATATGGCAGCTTGCCAGGCCGCGCCTCTCCAGATATTGCTGGTGGTAGTCTTCTGCCGGATAAAACGTTACAGCCGGAACGATCTGCGTCGCAATCGGCTTGGAGTAACGGTGTGCCTTCTCCAGCGACTCTTTCGCGGCCTGGGCCTGCGCTTGCTGTTCGGGCGAATGAAAGAAAATTGCCGAGCGGTACTGCGAGCCCCAGTCCGGGCCCTGGCGGTTGACCTGCGTGGGATCGTGATTCTCCCAGAAAACTTTCAGCAGATCGGCATAGCGCACTTTGGCGGGATCGAATTCAACTTCGACCGCTTCAGCGTGGCCGGTACGATCGGTGCAGACTTCTTTATACGTCGGGTTCTCAGTTTTGCCGCCGGTGTAGCCGACCCGGGTTGAAATCACTCCCGGCATTTGCCGGAAGGTCGCTTCCACTCCCCAAAAACATCCTGCCGCGAATGTGGCTTTTTCCATGGCCTTTGCTCTCCCCCTGTTTTCTGCTCTTGGTATGGTTTCGTATTGTCCCTTATTTGGATGACTGAATGCCAGGAAAGTCACAGGATTGTTAAAATTGCGACGGGGTTACCCTGGGGAATTGACGCTCCTGGGGAATCACGATAAAGTCCGGGAAGGATTCTCCAGAGGTTACGTTTCGTGTTGCCGACCAGCCACTTCCATGCCGGGGAAAGAACTGCGCTGAAAGTTGCAGCACTTTTCCTGGTGGTTCTGGCAACGGCTGGCGCTGCGCTTGCGGCTGCGGGATTCACTCCTCAAATACGACTTGGCTACCAGACTGGCGATCAATGGGAGCCAGCGCTCGCCGCCGACAGTCACGGGCACATTTACGTTCTCTATCCGCAGTACGGGGCCGTTCCCAATTGCGCGAATTGTAATGTCCCTAGCATCGCGCTGACCATGAGCGGTGACAATGGCCTTACCTGGCAGCCATCTCGCGCGCTGCTTCCATTTCCAACCGGCCAATTTGATCCGCAGATCGTGGTCGATCCGGTGGATCGGCAGACGGTGTACGCATCGTGGCTGCAGAATGACAAGCGTGACGTGATTGTGGCGCGGTCGCTCGACTTTGGACGAACGTGGTCGTTTTCCGTGGCGGAACAAGGTCAGGAAGACGCCGACAAGCCGGTGTTGGCGGTTCACGGAACGAACGTTTATGTCGGCTTCAACCACGACGAAAAATTCTTTGTCTCGGCTTCGCATGATGCCGGACAGACCTTCGCTTCGGTGCAAGTGAATCCCAACGCTGGGGAAGGATCGTCGCTGGCCGGCGGTGCGACGGTCGATGCGGCGGGCAACGTTTATTTTGGCTGGACTGCCTACGTTCGTCGCGAGCTGCCGACCCAGCCGGTCAGCGTTTTCGTGAGCCGTTCGGCGGATGGTGGGCGTACCTGGAGTACTTTTCTGCTGGATGTATCGAGCGCGCCGCCAGGTTGCGCCGCGCAGAACTGCGAAACCGGTTTCCTGGGTCCGCAGATTGCTCTGGCTTCGGACGCCGCGGGAGCACTCTACGCACTATGGAACGCCGGCTCGGTCAATGGCGGGCCGGAGCGAATTTATTTTTCGTCTTCGACTTCAGGCGGAGCAAGCTGGGCCGAGCGTAGCAATATTTCGACTGCGGCGGCTGGCGTGGAACATTCGTTTCCTGCGATTGTTGCGGGCGCGGCGGGAGATGTTCGTGTCGCGTGGATGGACGCGAGGATGACCGACACGAGGCCGACGGAGGCAGGGCAGCCCAATCCTACGCTGTGGAACACTTACTTCCGCAGTTCGACCAACGGCGGCGCCACCTGGAGCGCGGAGAGCCAGCTTTCCGGGCCAGTGCAGGGCTACGATTACATTCTGCCAGCCGGATTTCTATTTCCCTTCGGAGATTACTTCAGCCTCGCGATTGATGGCGACGGCGCGACCCATGCGGTCTGGGGCGAAGGCCGCAACTACAAGTCCCCCGGCTCGATCTGGTATGCTCAGGGCCGCTAGGAAAATCGAACCTCCCCCTGGTCTGACGTAGCGGCATCTGCGAATAGAGCTTTCTGGGCCCCCACAATCAATTCAAGCCTGTGCTCAACGGAGGTTTCATGCACTACCTGGGCGTGAATCTGTGGGCAGTACTCGTATCTGCATTGGCCACGATGGTGATCGGCTTCCTGTGGTATTCGCCATTGCTGTTCGCCAATCCCTGGATGACTCTAATGGGTTACGACCCCAACGACAAGGCGAGAATCGCGGAGATGCGGAAGAGCGCCGGACCGTCGTACGGTCTGGCGCTGATTGCGAGCGTTCTTGCGGCAATGGTGCTGGGGAAACTTATCGCGGTGACTCATATCACTTCCGCGCTCTATGGCGTGAAGATGAGTCTCGCCGTGGCTAGGATTCGTGACCACCTTGCAATTGACCAATGCGCTATTCAGCCGGCAGCGCGCGCGGCTTTACCTCATCAATACGGGATATCAACTCGTATGCTATGTGGTGATGGGAGCGATTCTGGCAACGTGGCGGTGACAGGTAGCGACTCGAGTATACGAGGCGTCATTCCAGCTGCATTCCGCCGGTGAGATCGGCGAGCCGCGGCACGTGGTGCTCGGTGCACCATTCTTCCAACTCATCGACGATCTTTTCGGTGGCGCAGGGGTCCCAATAACTGGCTGTGCCGATCTGCACCGCGCTGGCGCCGGCCAACATGAATTCCACCACGTCTGCGGCGGTTGAGATTCCGCCCATGCCAATCACTGGAATCTTCACGGCGTGGGCAGCGTCATAGACCATGCGCACGGCGATCGGCTTGATGGCCGGCCCGGAAAGTCCGGCCGTAACGTTGGCGATGCGGGGCTTGCGCGTCTCCGGGTCAATGGCCATGGCCACGAAAGTATTGATGACCGAGAGCGCATCGGCGCCTGCTTCCTGCGCGACATAGGCCATTTGCGCAATGCTGGTCACATTGGGCGAGAGCTTGACGATCAGCGGCCGCTGCGCCACGCGTTTGGCGGTCGCCACGATTTCATCCAGCGAGCGCGGATCGGTGCCGAACTGCAATCCTCCCTGCTCGGTATTTGGACAGGACACGTTCAGTTCGTAGGCGGCGATGCCCTCGCCCTGATTGAGAATCTCGATGGTACGTTCGTAATCTTCGCGGGTGTAGCCAAAAACATTTGCCACTACGACTACGTTCTTCATGTTTCGCAGACGGGGCAACTTCTCTTCGAGAAATGCCTGCGCCCCAATGTTCTGCAGGCCGATGGCATTGAGCATTCCCGCGGCGGTCTCCCATAAGCGCGGCGGAGGATTGCCGATCATCGGTTCCTTCGACAACCCTTTCACTACAAGCCCGCCGAGCTTGCCCAGGTGAACAACATCCTCAAATTCGACTCCGTAGCCGAACGTGCCGCTGGCCGCGATGACGGGATTTTTCAGCGGAATTCCGGCGACGCTCACGCTGAGATCAGGAGTTGACGAACCGGAATTGCTGGAAGCCGTGCTCATGGCTGGCTTTCTCCTGAAGCCGCGCTGTGCTGCACCAGCGCTTCGGTCAATACTCGTCCGACAGAGTGCGTCGGCGCATTGATTCCGAGCAGCGATGCCAGCGTGGCGGCCAGATCGACGGGTTCGGCATTCGTTCGATAGGTTCCCGACTGAAACGGCAATCCGTAAAAAGCAAGCGGCACGTGCGTATCGTAGTTGTAAGGCGAGGCGTGGTCGGTGCCTTTGGCCGGACCGACGGAATAAATATCCGGCACGCCCATCACATACCAACTTCCCTCCGGGGAATAACTGTTCAGATATTTGCGCCCTAAAGCCGTATTCGGAACCTCGCCGGCGGCGAGTTGCGATTTGGTGTAGTAGTCTCGCAGGCCAGCTGATTTCATGGCCTCGCCGACTGCAATTTCTGCATCGTGCTCGCGCACGTGAGAAGTAGCGAAAGCATCCGGATCGAGCCAGGCCAGGGGATAGTCCAGCTTCACATACGCCGCTGCATGGCCAGGAGAAAATTTCGCGGTGAGGGCAGCGTTGATCTGTGCCTCGAGTTTTGCGCCGCCGAGATTCGCCGCGGGAATGTGCAGCTTCTTTACCGCATCGGGCAGCGAGGAAACGCCGTGATCAGCAGAGAGAGCAATCCAAACATTGGCGAGGCCGATCTGATGGCCGAGGAAGCCGATGAAGTCGGCCAGTTCGCGATCGAGATCGAGAGCCATCTGATGCATTTCTGGAGAATCGGGCCCGACCTGGTGGCCAAGAATGTCATTGGCCGAGAGGCTGATCGAAAGCATATCGGTTGCAGGACCGCGGCCCACGTTTTCATACTGCATCAATTCCTTGGCAAACTCGAATTCGTATTCGTTGGCGAATGGGGTTGAGCCGATCACTTCATAGAAACCGGCTTCGGCGCCGTCTTTGCCGGCGCGATGCGCCGTGGAGCGAAGAACAGTTCCCTGCCCGTCTTTCCATTCCCGATCCCAATATTTCGCAAGATGCGTGGAGTTGAAATCCTGCACCCACTTGGGAAGTTCGTCGCGATAGTAGGTAGACGTGATCCACGCGCCGGTCCCGGACTCAATCCAGTAGGCGGAATCGGCCGCAAAACCGCCGGGAAGCACGGCGGCGCGGTCTTTCAGTGAAACTGCGAAGACGCGGGATTTGCCCTGGGTAGCGAGCTTGAGTTCATCTCCCAGCGTGTCGGCCAGAAGATTGTGCGGCGATGCGCCTGCCTTATCTCCGGCGACGCCCACCAGTTTCGTAGCGTCGTCTTCGACGGAAGTTACCATGTGCTTCTTTTTCTGGTCCCACCATTCGTTGTCGGCGATGCCGTGTCCGTTGCTGTACGCGCCAGTGAAAAGCGTGGCGTGCCCGGGAGCAGTGCGCGTGTTGGCGTAGTTATAGTTGCAGTTCGAGAAGTAGGCACCGTGCTCGAGAAAAAGGCGGAAACCGGCGTCTGCGAATTGATTGCGATAGCGTTCCAGATAATCTCCGCGAAACTGGTCGATGACGATCACGACCACCAGCTTGGGATGGCCCTCGTAGGCGGAAGCGGAAGCGTAGCCGGCGAGAACAACGATGGCCGCAAGCAACAGGCAGAGTTTTAAAGTGGCCGACTGGGGGGATGATCGCATTGCGAGGGTAGTTTACACAGGGGACGGGGTGGAAGAAAGGCTGGAGATAAAAAGCGAGTCGTAATTTAGAATTTCCACCGATGGCTGAAACCTCGGGAACGCCCGACCCGCTGGCTATTGGAGCTCACGGCGACTACAAATGGTTATCGAGCCGGCACCAGCTCGATGATCTGCTGAGGCTTTGCCCGAGTGTAGTGCTGGGGAAGTACATTGCCGTCACTTCAATCGACAGCGGATCTCTATCTCCGACTGATGACGAGAAGCTCGCTGGTTGGGAGAGTCGAGAATGTATTGGCTATAGTCCAGTGGTCGAGTCCGTCGAAGCTTTGCCGCGTGCAGGGTGGGATGAGTGGTATGTTTTCGCGCAGCCAGTGGACCTGGGAGTTTCACGGCTTCGCAGTAATATGTTTGATCCGCCTGTGACGCCGGGAGAAGTTGGAGTCTTCGTGAACTACTGTTTTGCTCTACACCCGCCAGAATGGGCGAGTCTCGCCGACCTGTTCTGGAGTCAGATTGATCGCATTCAGCCGGAATCGTATATCGCGGACAATGATCGGCTAACCTTTGTGACTCGAAACGAGAGTCTTTTCGCAATAGTCTGCGAAGCCCTCAATCATATGGAAGTGTGACCTCTGGGAAATCGATCGGCCGGACAGCCGAGCGCGGCTGTCCCCACATGAGCATCTCCGCGGCGTGCATTCGACTCCCGTTTTCCGATACATTAGTTAGTTCCCATGCTTGATCTGAATTTTGTTCGTGAAAACCTGCCGTTAGTGGAAGAAAAGCTGCGCCAGCGCGGGATGGATCCGGCTGCAGTGCTCAGGGATTTTCGCGAGGTCGACTCGCAGCGGCGGCAGGCAATTACTGAGGCTGAAACCAGCAAGGCGCAGCGCAATAAAGCGTCGGAAGAAATTGCGAAGTTAAAGAAGAGCGGGCAGGACGCCAGCCCGGCAATGGCGCAGACCAAGGACCTGCGCGAGAAGATTCAGTCACTGGAAAAAACTGCGGCTGATCTCGACGGCCGCCTGCGCGATATTCTTGCAGGCATTCCGAACTTGCCGCATGCGAGCGTTCCTATCGGCCACAGCGCCGAGCAGAATGTGGAGGTGCGCCGCTGGGGCACGCCGCCCAAGTTTGACTTCACTCCTAAAGCGCATTGGGATTTGGGTGCCGACCTCGGCATTCTCGATCTGGAACGCGCTGTGAAGCTTACCGGCGCGCGTTTCGCCGTTTATTGGGACCTGGGCGCGAAACTCGAGCGCGCGCTGATGAACTTTATGCTCGATCTGCACACGCGCCAGCACGGCTATACCGAGGTTTTGCCGCCATATCTGGTGAATTCGGAATCGATGTACGGCACCGGGCAGCTGCCGAAGTTTGCCGCGGATTCGTTTCGCGTGCCGCATGGCGACAAGGACCTCTGGCTGATTCCCACGGCGGAAGTTCCAGTCACGAATCTCTATCGCGATGAAGTTCTCGACCAGTCGCGGCTGCCGATCTCGCTCACGGCCTATACCCCGTGCTTTCGCAGCGAGGCGGGATCGTACGGGAAAGATGTGCGCGGCATCATCCGGCAGCATCAGTTTCAGAAAGTGGAACTGGTGAAATTTACGCGTCCGGAAAACTCCTACGAGGAACACGAAAAACTTACGCGCGACGCTGAAGAAGTTTTGCAGAAGCTCGGCCTGCATTACCGGACGATGGCATTGTGCACCGGCGACATGGGAGCTTCTTCGGCGAAGACTTATGACATTGAGGTCTGGCTGCCGGGGCAGCAACTGTACCGCGAGATTTCGTCATGCTCGAATTTTGAGTCTTATCAGGCGCGGCGGGCCAACATTCGCTATCGGCCTGAAGGCAAGAACAAGACGGAGTTTGTTCACACTCTGAACGGCAGCGGATTAGCCGTGGGCCGCACCTGGGTTGCGATTGTGGAGAACTATCAGCAGGCCGACGGCAGCGTGCTGATTCCCGATGTGTTGCGGTCTTACATTGGAGCGGAGCGGATCACGCCAAGAAAGCTGTGAGTTATGAGTATGAGTCATGAGCTATGAGTCATGAGCTGCTAGCCTTCCCTAGTTGCTGAGCGCGTGGCTCATAGCTCGTAGCTCATTGCTCAAAACTCATAGCTCGTAGCTCATAACTCAAAGCTTGCATTGCCAAGAAAGAAAGCGATCACTAGACTTGCAAAGAGCAGAACTCACAACCACGGCGCCTAGCGCGCCCCTGCCCATGAACGCCATCTGGCGAACAATTCGCGGATACATTCTGTGGCAATACGAGCGGGGCACGCTGCACTACGACATCATGGTCACGCTGATTCTGATTTTTATTCTGTTCTCTCCGCGCGTGATCAACTTCAATGACAAACCCATCGCGCGGAATCCGCATCCGACTGATGTAGTCGTAACCGCAGATGCGGAGGGGCGCCTCGTCTATCAGGTTGCAGCCAATGCGATTGTACCGGGAGACGAGAATTCGGTGCGCGATCAGCTGCTGCGCATCATTGAACCAATTTCCGGAGCAGTCTCGATTGTGAGTTACGAGACTGTTTCAGACAGCAAAGGGAAGGTTCAGAGCTACAAAGTTCTGGCCCAGCGAGAGTAAGCGGCAGGGATTCGAAAGACGATTCGAAGAAATAGCGATTCGAAAAGAATGCTCGAATGATTCGGCTCTCCTTCATCCTCAACATTGCCGCCTGCTGCATGTTGCTCGGCATTGGTTCGGTACCCCAGAGTTCTGCACCCCAGGAAAAGCCCGCCGACTCCGGCAATCTGGATGCAGTTTTGAAAAAAATGGACGCGGCCGCCGCCAGCTTTCGCAACGCGCAGGCTGACTTTGAGTGGGATACCTACGAGAAAGTTATCGATGAAGTGGATGAAATTCAAACCGGCACAATCTATTTCCGCCGCACCGGCAAAGACATCGAGATGATGGCCGCTGTCAAAAAGGCCGGAAGTGATCTAGCCCACCTCGCGCCCGAACTCAAGTATGTGCTCTACAATAACGGCACAATCTCAATGTATCTGCCTAAGCCGGACCAGCTGACCGTCTACGACCTGGGAAAACAGCACGTCGATTTAGAAAGTTACGTTGTGCTCGGGTTCGGCGGGAGCGGGCAGGATCTAATGAAGGCATTCGATGTTAGCTACGTCGGTCCGGAAACCTTGAATGGCGTGGCGACGGCGAAGCTTCAATTGATCCCCAAGTCCGACAAAGTACGAAATACCTACAACAAGATTTTCCTGTGGATCGATCTCGATAAAGGGGTGTCGTTACAACAGCAGTTTTTTTCCTCTCAGGGTGATTACCGGCTCACCAAGTACTCTTCCATTCAGCTGAACGAAAAGAAGATCTCTGACGATGTCTTCAAGCTAAAGACCACAAGTAAGACGCAAATGGTTTCACCAAAGGGTTAAGTTGTTGAATTTAAATAACAAGATGGTATGCTGAAAATTGCACTTTGGGCGATATACTGAGCCCACCTTCAATTGGATGATCATGGCCAAGGTTTTTACGATTACAGTCCCGCCGAAGCTGGGCAACAAGCGCCGGGAGCGCACCTCCGATCCACGTTACGTGGACGGGCAACGCCTCCTCGTGGAAGCCATGAAGTATTTGGCGCAAATTGATCCGGTAAAGAACCGTACCGCGATCGAGTTCCTCTCCGAGCACGTCCGCACCCGCTTCCGCATGAGCGACTCGCCCTTGGGCTAAGCCGCGTTTGCGGGCTTCCTATTTTTGGGGGTTCCTAAGAAGAAGGGCGGATTTTCTCCGCCCTTTAAATTCGCCTGGCTAAACACCTAGAACGAATACCGCAGCGCAAACTGCATGATGCGCGGCAGTGTCATTGTCTTGGTGTACTCGCCGAACGTGCTGCCACTGGCGACGCTGTTGTTTCCAATGTTCTGCATGCTGCCCACATCGAAGCGCGGTGTGTTGGTGGTGTTGAATACTTCCCAGCTGAATCGGACATTCTGCCGTTCGGTGACGTTCCAGACCTTGGCCAAACCTGAATCGATGCCGAAATATCCGGGCCCTCGCAGATTGTTCCTTTCCCCCGACTCCCCCGGATAGGCATGGCGGAACAGCGTGCCGACTTGAGTGGGATCTCCCTGGAAGACGTTGGGATTACCGCTTGGGTCGGTGAATTTCCCGGTCTTGGGAGCTGGCCCAACCAAAACATCCGCCGATGTTAGCTGCCAGTTGGTCGCCCAAAAGCCGAGCCCCGGCTCTACGGTAAACGGATAGCCGGTCGTCCAGCGGAAGATCCCGGTGAACGTCCAGCCCCCGAACACACCCTGAGTCACCCCGTGCATTCCGGATCCGAAATACTTTCCCTTGCCGAAGGGCAGCTCGTAAACCCAGTTGGCATTGAGCTGATGGGTCGTGTCGTAGTCCGATGGCGCACGCAGTTGCGCCGGAGACCAGGAATTGATGATCTGGCTGGCGAACCCACCTCCTTCAAATTCATTGATACGTTCCGCATTGGAACCGACGTCGATTGACTTGGAGTAGGTGTAATTAAAATCGAAATCCAGCCCCTTTCCTTTGTGTCGCATGGTCAACTGCAAGCCGTTGTAGGCTGCATTCCCTATGCTGCGCCAACCGTATAGCGAGGAATACTGGGGATCGAAGTAAGCGTCGGGGCCCAGAGCCGAACAGGAGGGCGCACAGATATCGGGAACGTCAAGATTGAATAACGCGGAAGTTTCATTGCCTGGGTAGCAGCTCCACATGTCGTAAATCGCCTGCGTAGCACTGTAGTTCGTCGCGAGGTAATTATCACCCGGTGCGCAACCTCCGTTGTTGTGGGCGGGAGTACCTCCTGGCGGCCCGAACCCGACCATACCTGCGGCACCGGGGAACAGGTTCTCGAAGTAAGGAATGGGAGCGAGGCTAGTGATGTTGGTTCCGGCATTGTAGGCCTTCGACAACATGGTTCCCGCCTGAAAATAACTGGTCTTCGACGCAGGATCGACGATATTCAGTGGCATCGCCAAGTCTTCTTCCTGCAAGAGGTGGTGTGATAGGCGACCGATATACGAGGCCTCGACGACAAATCCTCCGCGCAGCTCTCGAGTCAGCGAGAAGTCAAATACTTCGGAGTAGGGCGTGTGTATCTTGTCGTCCATCCCCCATGTGATCGCATAGCCACCACCGCTCAGCGTGGATGGCGGCGTAAGTGGAAAGGAACCGGATGGAGGCGCAATGACTACGGCAGCCGGAATATTGTTGTAGCCGGTAAAACGGGGAGCCGTATCTGGGGTCAAAATGCTCGCCGGATTGGAGATCTGCGTGGTCAACCCAAACGAACCATTCTTGTCGAAGGAATTGACGATGCCTTCGCCGAAATGGTCGTAGTACATGCCGAAACCGCCGCGAACCGAAGTTTTGCCAGCGGGGCCGAGTAGACGACTCCACAAACCGTCCCCACTTCCGCTTGGAGACCAGGCAAAAGCAAGTCGCGGGGCAATGTTCTTGTAGTCCCAAGCCCAATAGGGTCGGCCTCCATTCGCCTTGCCATTAAGTCCAAATTGGAGCAGCGGAGCATAAGTCTGACCCTGATTCATGGCGTTTGATCTCTGATTGAACCAGTTGTCAATGCTGGTGGTCGGGCCGACTTGCAGCCCGGAAGTTTCGTAAGGGGGTTGAAGCAGCGTGTACCGAGCGCCGAAGGTAAGCGTCAGATTGGGGCGCACGCGCCACGCATCTTGCGCGTAAGTCTCGAATTCATTGGATTTGAAATGACGATCTGCGGGATCTCCTTCAGGCAACACCGCGCCCGTTTTCGTTCGATTGTAGTTTGAAAAACCTTCCGAAACGATACCCGCCAAAGTGGCCATGGCCAAGTCATAGGCCTGTCCATTTACGACGGCGGGAAAGCCGAAGGCAGCTGGATCGAGGCTTTGGCCTGTGTTGGCAAAACCGGAAAATGTCAGCCATGAGGGGTTGGTTTCAGCTCCCAGATAAGAAATATCGTTGGCGGAACGAATGTCGTTGATGATGCGCCAGTTCCCGCCAAACCCAAAAGTGTGATTACCTTTCCTCCAGCTCACATCATCCACAAAGTTGTGCACCGGAGAATTCACCAGGTCTGTGCTGCTTTCGCCTATAGGGTTGTCCAAACCACGAAGGGTGATGAAGTGCTGATCCTGCAATCCCGATCCGATGAGGTTAGGACGTGTGTAGCCATAACGAAAATTGTTGATCGTGTTGTCGGTGATGGTCCAGACGTGCCCTACCGCGATCCCTTTGACATTATTTTCGTTCGTAATGTTGGCTGGCTGGCCGGGAAATTGCGGAGCACTGCCTGGGTCGGAGTTCACGAAATGGTCGTTTTGCAGGTTGCCACGTACGTATAGAGTCTGACGAGAAGTGACATTAGCGTCAAACTTGACAATATAGGTGTCGAGCTTGGACGGAACCGCCGCGGGAAAAGTGAACCCTACGAAATTCAGGCCATCACCGGCCGCCGTCGTGTTTGGCGTGGGATATGTGGCTAACACCTGCTCAATCGCCGGGTTGACCCCGGGGCCCAGGGGACAGGTGCCAAGGCCGCTGCAGTTGGGATCCATCGATGCAATCTGCGCGGGACCGAGCTGATCCAAGGTACCGGTCGCATCGTAGTACTGGATCGTCCCCGCCCTGAGTAACATGCTGGGCACGGTGCGGGTGACCTGCAAGTTTTCACGGGTCCGCTGCCCTTCGTAAGTCGCGAAGAAGAATAACTTATTCTTGATGATGGGACCGCCGAACGATACTCCGAAAGTATTGCGAATCAACTGCCCAGGCTTGTTGGGCAAACCGCTGGCCACCTGCGCCTGTTCGTTGAACCAGTCATTGGCTTCGCCTATATCCGACCGGTTGTACTCGTACAGTGTTCCGTGGAAACTGTTCGTGCCGCTTTTCGTCACGAGAGAAACTTGCGCTCCAGAAGAACGCCCGGAATCTGCATTCGAATTACTGGTGGCAACGCGGAATTCTTCCAGCGAGTCCAGAGTCGAGCGCAAGGCTCCCTGGAACGCGAGCCCCTGGTTCTGATCGTTGTTGTCGACGCCATCCAGCGTGATATTGGTCTGGTCGCTGCGTGCACCGTTGACTGATCCGCCGCGGCTATCCATGGACTGGTCAACGTTTCTGCTGTCGCCGACGAAAGCCACGCCGGGTTGGAGACTCAGAATCCCAACGGGGTCGCGACCCTCCAGCGGCAAGTTGAGAATCTGCTTCGAGTCGAAGGCGTTCCCGATGGAAGCATCCTGGGTGTTCACGAGTTCTGCCTGCCCTTGAACCTCGACCACGGTTGAAGCTGCCGCCACAGTCAATGTCAGGTTCTGCGTGCCCGGCGAGTTCACAAGCAGTTGCACGCCATTCACCTTTGTAGTGGAAAAACCGGCTGCGGTGCCACTTATGGTGTAAGTGCCGGGAGGAATCTGCACAAACTCGTAAGAGCCCTGATCATTCGTTTTGGTGGAACGGTTAAACCCTGTCATGCGACTGTCCAAGGTCACCTCGGCCTGAGAGATAACGGCGCCCTTGGAGTCATAAACCGTTCCCTTCACGGAGGTAGTAGCCACCTGCGACCACGCCACGCTACCTACGAAGAGGACAAGGACGGCAGCTACAGAAACTGCATGTGAGCCGGAACGCATAGAACACTCCCTTCACCCTGGGGGGCGGAGATCTGATTGTGTTTTTCCCAGGAACTGGCGATCGGATGAGAACCCTGGGGACTTGATGGGGCGTAATTGTGCAACGTGATCTACGCAATGTTCAAGCTGAATTTGCAAAATCTTTTCCCGAATGAAACGTTTGAATGCGCCACATCGGGGTCCTGACTTTTCAGGATTGGAAGTTTATGCACGCCGGTGGAAGATGGCGGAGCCAAGAATTATTAATGCGGGATAGCATTCCAGTGTGTAGCGAGGCTCGGGATTTTCGAGAGTGCCGAGAAATGCAGAGCGCAGCAGCAGAAATAAAATGAATAGCCCGATGCCAAAAAATTCGCGGGCACGAAACCATCCTGCGAGCGCCATAACGACATAACCGAGATTCACCAAACCAAATCCGATGCTGACCGCGAGCCAGCGCGGGTCGTCGTTGAACTCCCACCAGCGCGGATCCGAGGGAAACAATTCGGTTCGCGGGCGCAGCCACATATCGGCGATGCGCAGGGCGGGAAGCCAAAGATAATATCGAAGGGGCGAAGCGTGGATGCGTTCGGCGGCTAAGCTCGCGAAGCGCGAATCGAGTTCTGGAGTTATGTCGTGATCGCGGTTGTAATCGGCGAACAGCGCGGCGGTTTGGTCCCGCTCCTGGGGAGAATCGAATGCCCGCCGGGGCAGCCGGGTAAGATCGATCTCGGTTCCGGGAACGCTCCAGTAAATTTCCTGCACCGAAACGTAATCTTCGATCCAGGTTTTGATCCACCGATTAAAACCTTTCATGACCAGTTCGTCGGAATCGGTGGCGTAGCGCGGCGCCAAAGGCTCGAAGCGGTGTAGCGTATGCAGATTTCGCAGCGTCCACGGAATGAGAGGAGCCAAGGCTCCGACTCCGAGCAGCATTCCGGCCCAAAGGATGGTGCGCGGCGTAAAACGCGATCGAGAAGACGATTGGCTTTCACTGAGCAGATTCTTCGCGAGCAGCCACAGCAGATATCCGCCGATGGCTGCAAGTAAGATTCCTCCGTCGGGCCGGAGCAAGATAGCTGCGCCAACGGAAAGCCCACAGCCAAGCCACACCGCGCTCGCCATGCCTATTTGGGTTTCGCCGATTCTCCAACTCCCGACATTCAAACCGTGAAACGCCAAGTCGAAAGCCAGCGTAGTGAAGAAAATTTCCAGCGTTTCGGTCAGGGCAGCCGCAGCATAGTTCGCCAGGAACGGACAGAGCGCGGCCAAAAGAAATGCCGCCTGAGCAGCCCGCGCGGAAAACAGCCGCCGGGCGAGGTCGGCGATCAGGACGCAGGTCGCCAGGTCGAACAGCACCTGCACCAGCAGAACTGCCCGAAAGTTCCCGATGCCGAACAGTTTGAAGATTACTGCCAGGAATGCTGGATACCCGGGCAAACGGGAGAGCGTGGGCGTGATCACGCCCGAGTTGGTTATGCCATAAACGCCATGCTGCAGCCAGTTCGCAGCGATGTCGGCATAGAGGCGTGAGTCGTCGACCACCGCGGGAAAATAGACGACCAGCAATAGGCGCAGGCCCAGCGCCGCCAGACTCGCGCCAACAAAGAACCGCGCCTGCTTTTTCGTTAACCCCGGCGCCAAGCCCCGCGCTAAGTCCCGCACCAGTTCCCGCACGTTGCGAATGATACGCGTTTCCGGTAATCGCAGAGACGGTAAAATGCATCTTATGACTCAGAGCAGCTAACCTCACCCTGCCTCATCTAGAATAGGCCGAGACGTCCGCGGCTTACGATAAACATTACTTTCCATGGCTGACCCAGTTTTTTATGATCCTCGACGCGCCCGTTGGAAACGTCTGCGGCGCCTGTTGGACGTCACCGCCATTGTAGTTTCGTCGTTGATTATTTTCTTCGTCTACTCGGCACTGCGAGATGAGCCACTCCCCGAGCTTCTTTTCTCGCCGCAAAGGCGTGCCTTCAAGGGGCTGAAAGAAAGCGAAAAAGAAAAAGCCCGCGAGCGGCAGAAGAAACTCGCCGCCCGCTCGCACCGCAAATCTAAGCTGGCGGCGTCGCAGGTCAAACTGAATCAGGAAGAAGGAATCCGCGCGGCTTTCTATGTACCTTGGGACGCAGCCAGTTTCTCATCGCTGCGCTCTTACGCCCGGCAGATCGACATTCTTTATCCCGACTGGCTGCACGTGATCACGGCGGACGGGCGGCTGCAAGGGATCGACGATCAGACGAACAAGTTTTTTGATGTCGTACAAGGCAGTACAGTCTTGCCAGTCGACGACCGCGTAATGCCGCTTTTAAAGACCGACGACCCTGGGATGGAGGTTTTTCCCATGGTCAACAATTCCGACGGCAAGGATTGGTTGGGCAACATTGTCGGTTTCCTAAACAATCCGGATGCGCGCGCGTTATTCCGACGACAAGCTTCGCAATTTCTTTCTTCCGGCCGTTACCGCGGTTTGATGATTGACTTTGAATCCTTTCCTCCCAGCGGCCAACACGGTTATGTCGCTTTATTACAAGAGCTATCCGGCGACTTGCACGCTCGCGGAATGAAGCTTTACGTTGCCCTACCGCCGCATAGCAGCGAATACGACTATCCCGCGATCGCGGCGGCGGCGGACGGGGTCGTGCTCATGAATTACGACGAGCATTATCCCGGGGCAGCGTCCGGTCCGGTAGCGTCGCAGGACTGGTTCGTCAACAACTTGAAGTTTGCCAAGAGCGTCATCCCGCAGGAAAAAATAATCTGCGTGATCGCCAATTATGGCTATGACTGGGTACTGAAACCAAAAAAAGGAAAGTTGCCCGCGGATATTCATGACAGCAGCGTGAGCGCTCAGGATGCCTGGTTGGCGGCGCGCGATTCTGACGAAGACGTCAACTTCGACGACGACGCGATGAATCCGCACTTCAGCTATCTCGATGAAAAGAGCTTTCGGCATGACGTCTGGTTTCTCGATGCGGTGACGGCGCTCAATCACATGCGATCTGCGCAGACGCTCGGCATTCAGACATTTGCCCTTTGGCGTCTCGGAAGCGAAGACCGCTCGCTGTGGAAAGTGTGGGACGTGCCGGGAGATGCCGGGGCTACAGACAAATTGAAAGATGTGCCGCCCGGCGCCGATGTGGACATGGAAGGGCAGGGTGAAATCCTGCGCATTGAAGACAAGCCCGCTCACGGAACACGGGATCTCACCATTGACCCGGACAGCCATCTAATTACGGACGAGGTCTTTCAGAATCTGCCTCAGCCTTATCGCGTGGGGCGCTACGGATATAGTCCGAATAAAGTTGCGCTGACGTTTGACGATGGTCCCGACCCGGATTGGACTCCGAAGATCCTGGATGTACTCAAGCAGAAAAACGCCACGGCAACTTTTTTCCTGATCGGCATCCAGACCGACAAATTTTCCAGCATCGCGAAACGCATCTACCGGGAAGGCAACACCATTGGGAACCACACTTTCACGCATCCCGACGTCAGCAGCATTTCGACCGGATATATGAAAGTGGAATTGAATCTTACCGAGCGCCTTTTCGCCAGCCTGATAGGGGTTCGCGCCACGTTGATGCGGCCGCCCTACGCGATTGACGAGGAGCCGGACACTGCCGACGAAGTGCGTCCGCTCGAGGTTCCGCAGGATCTGGGCTATATCACGGTCGGAAATCGCATCGACCCGAATGATTGGCAGGACAAGCCGCGGCGCCACACGGCTAAGGAGATTTCCGACTACGTTTTGAAACATCTTCCGCCCTGTGGCCCGAACGACTTGCGTTGCGGCAACATCGTGCTGCTGCACGACGGCGGCGGAAACCGCGCCGAAACGGTTCGAGCTCTTCCCGCGATCATCGACGGCATTCGCGCACGAGGATATGAAGTCGCTCCGGTTTATGAACTAATAGGCAAAACCCGGGCCGACGTAATGGCTCCTTTGCCCACCGAAGAGCGCTGGGCAGCGCGGCTGGACCGGTTTGGCTTCTGGCTCTTCGACGCATCAATCGTCATCATCACCTGGATTTTTCTAGTAGGCGACCTGCTGATGACCGGGCGTCTCATCTTTATCGGCGCAGCAGCAGTTTACGACCGCCTGCGGGAAAAGATTTTCGGCAAGCCGGCGGAAGTCGCCTCCTACAAACCGAAAGTTGCCGTGTTGATTCCCGCTTACAACGAAGAAAAAGTGATTGAGCGAACGGTGCGGGCGGCGCTCCATTCGAATTATCCCAATTTGCGCGTCATTGTCATCGACGACGGATCCAAAGATCGTACTCTCGAGGTCGCACGCAAGGCGTTTTCTGCCGAGGCCGCAGCGGGGCATGTTCTGATCCTCACAAAACGAAACTCCGGCAAAGCGGAGGCGCTCAACTACGGCATTGAACACATTGGCGACGCAGAACTGTTCGTAGGTATTGACGCCGACACGATCATTGCTCCCGACGCCATCGCGCGCCTGGTGCCGCATTTCATCAATCCAAAAGTCGGCGCCATTGCGGGCAATGCGAAGGTGGGCAACCGCGTTAATCTTTGGACGCGCTGGCAGGCTCTGGAATACATCACCAGCCAGAACTTCGAACGCCGCGCTCTTGACGTTCTCGGCGCAGTCAGCGTAGTGCCCGGGGCGATCGGCGCGTGGCGGGTCTCTGCCGTGCGCGAGGCGGGTGGATATCACATCGACACCGTGGCCGAAGACGCCGATCTCACCATGGCGTTGCTGCGCCGTGGATATCGTGTGGAGTACGAAGATATGGCGCTCGCCTATACCGAAGCTCCGACGAACGCGAACGCCTTGATGCGGCAACGCTTTCGCTGGTCGTTCGGCATTCTGCAAGCCGTTTATAAACATCGCGGAGTTTTCGCGCGCAAGGGCGCATTGGGATGGGTGGCGCTGCCGAACATTGTGATTTTTCAGATTCTGTTGCCGCTGGTTTCGCCGCTGATTGACATCATGTTCGCTTTGGGCACGATCTGGTATTTCGTGCAGAAACATTTCCACCCAGATTCGACCGACTCGGGAAGCTTTCACAAGCTGGTGTTATTCTTCTTCGCGTTCCTGGTGATCGACTTTATCGCCTCGGCGATTGCCTTCATGCTCGAACGCCGCGGCCCCGACGAGAAAGAAGATGCGTGGCTCTTGAGCCAGGTCTGGCTGCAGCGTTTCGCCTACCGGCAACTATTTTCGGTTGTGCTCTTCAGGACTCTGAAGCGAGCGCTGGAAGGCCGCAGGTTCGCGTGGGATAAACTGGAGCGCACCGCGGCGGTGAATTATGTGCCGGCAGAGACCCGGGATCACGCCAATGTTCCGTAGGCGCGCAGCCTCCGCTGGTGGGTGTAGGGATCCTTCGACTTCGTATTCGCTCTCGCTTCGCGAAAGCAAATACTGCGCTCAGGATGACATACCTTCATGGGCGAAATAGTAACGGCGCGAACTCCGCCAAATTCCTCCGCCACACCATCCACGTATGCATGCCTGGTGTCTCGATGTCGGTGTGCTGAATGCCTTTCGTTTTCAGCCATTCTCGGAAGTTGCGGTTGACCGTGATGAGGCGATCCTCAGTGCCACAGGCAATCCAGAGCAAGCGGATTTGCTGATTCGCCTTTGCGTCGAGCGAAGGAAAATCTGCTTGAAAGTCGTCGGGCATCCCGCCTGCGCTGAAAGAGCCGATCCAGGCGAACTTGTCGAGATTATTCAAACCGGTCAGAAGCGATTCCGAGCCGCCCATGGAAAGTCCGGCAATGGCGCGCCAATTGCGGTCGTTCATTACCCGATAGTCGCGCTCAACTTTCGGCATGACTTCGGTCAGCAGCGCCTGGCGGAAGTTCGAAAAGTTCTTGTCGCGCACGTCGGTATGGCTCCACGCGCCCCATCCCAATGTGATGATTTCCATGGTGCCGTAACCAAGAGGCATCACCACGATCATGGGTTTCACTTTGCCCTGCGCGATGAGATTGTCGAGGATCACATTCGCCCGACCCACCGCGGACCAACCGCTGGCGTCGTCGCTATATCCATGGAGAAGATAGAGCACGGGATATTTTGTTTTTGCGGTCGGATTGTAGCCGGGTGGAGTGTAGACATAGAAGTCGCGCTGATCGCCAGCCACTGCCGATTGGTAGAAATGATGATGAACTTCGCCGCGCGGCACATCGGTTGTCTCCCAAGGCAGCGCAGGCCCGGGAACATGCACCATGCTTTCTGTTGAGAGCAGATTCGGTTTCAGCAGGTGATTGAAAGGATCGATCGACCGCACGCCATCGACAATTATGGAGTAACCGTAGTAGTCGGGAGTTAACGGCGCAGTGGTCACGCTCCAGACGCCATTGTCGTCTTTTTGCATGGCGACTTGCTCGGCGCCTTCGCGCGCGAGTTTCACATCCTGCGCGTTGGGAGCGAGAAAGCGGAAAGTCACGCTGTTGTCTGAATGAACTTCAGGAGTATCGAGCCACGCCGGCCTTTGAGGCGTTTGTGGCTGCGCGGGCTTAGCTTGCTGGGGCTTAGCTTGCTGCGCCGTGGCCATAGCGCATAGAACGAAGCAAGAGAAAACGAAAGAATACAGTTTCACAGTGGCGCCTCCTGAGAAAACAAGCGGGCTAATTGTATAAGTAGAGTGCGGGTGGCACCAAGAATCCGTGGTGGTGAGGGGTGCATGGTCAGGGGTCTAGGATCTTGGCGGGCGCGTCGCGTCTTCGGTCGAAGGGGGTCGAGGTTTGATTTGGCAAAAAGCCAGACGCCGCTTTTCTTACTTGCCCTTCGCAGCTACATCCAGCCGTGCCTCCGCGCGGTGCAAGGCGTCTAGCGCGCGAGCTACGTCGACGCTGGTATCGCCGCTGGCTAATCGTTGCTCCGCGCGCTCTTTGGATTTTCGCGCCCGCTCCACGTCAATCTCCGAGGGACGCTCCGCCGTCTCCGCCAGAATGGTCACTTTGTCGGGAAGAACTTCCGCAAATCCCCAAGCCACGGCCAGCCGCGACTCCTGGGAATTTTCGCAGTAACTGATTTCGCCGACAGCCAGTTCAGTAATCAGCGGCGCGTGACCCGGCAGCACCCCCAGATAGCCGTTCTTCCCGGGAATCTGAACTTCCTCGGCCGCCGTGTCGACGACTTTCTTTTCCGGCGTGACGATTTCGAGTTTGAATGTGTCTGCCATATAAAAACGGCTTCCGGCAGCCGGCTTTCGGCTTCCACGCGTTCGATCCGGAAGCCCGAAGGCGGAAGCCCGCCCTACGCTGCTGCCTTCATCTTCTCTGCCGCTTCCAGCACTTCCTCGATTGGGCCTTTCATGTAGAACGCCTGCTCGGGGATGTCGTCATACTTTCCTTCCACGATTGCCTTGAACCCTTTGACCGTGTCGGCAACTTTTACGTAGCGTCCTGCCGCGCCGGTGAACTGTTCGGCCACATGAAACGGTTGCGATAAGAAGCGCTGAATCTTGCGGGCGCGCGCGACGGTAAGTTTCTGATCTTCCGTCAACTCGTCGATACCAAGGATGGCGATGATGTCCTGCAGATCTTTATAAGTCTGCAGTGTCTTCTTCACGGTTTGCGCAACATCGTAATGCTCCTGGCCCACGATGCGCGGATCGAGAATGCGGGAGGTCGATGCCAGCGGATCGACCGCGGGATAAATTCCAATTTCCGTCAACGCGCGCGAAAGCACTGTGGTTGCATCGAGGTGAGCAAACGTGGTCGCCGGAGCGGGATCGGTCAAGTCGTCGGCAGGCACGTAAATCGCCTGCACCGAGGTGACTGATCCTTTCTTCGTGGACGTGATGCGCTCTTGCAGTTCGCCCATTTCGGTGGCCAGATTTGGCTGATAACCGACGGCGCTCGGCATACGGCCGAGCAGCGCGGAAACTTCCGAGCCGGCCTGGGTAAAACGGAAAATGTTGTCGATGAAGAGCAGTGTGTCGGAGCCCTCGACGTCGCGGAAGTACTCCGCGACTGTCAGTCCGGTTAACGCGACGCGCAAACGCGCCCCTGGAGGCTCGGTCATCTGGCCATAAATCAGCGCAGCTTTCGAGTGCGCCGGATCTCCGGGCTTGATGACGCCCGACTCGGTCATTTCCAGCCACAAATCGTTGCCTTCACGGGTGCGCTCGCCAACACCGGCAAACACGGAGTAGCCGCCATGATTCTTGGCGACGTTGTTGATCAATTCCATGATGACGACGGTTTTACCCACACCCGCGCCGCCGAACAAACCGATCTTGCCGCCTTTCAAAAACGGCTGAATCAAGTCGATGACCTTCACGCCGGTTTCAAACATCTCGGCGGTCGTGGCCTGTTCGTCGAAGGCTGGCGCCAGACGGTGAATGGGCATTCTCTCTTTGTATTCGATTGGACCCAATTGATCGACGGGTTCGCCGATCACGTTCATCACCCGACCCAGAGTTCCGGGGCCTACCGGCACCGAGATCGGCCCGCCCTGGTCGATGGCCTTCATGCCGCGCACCATGCCGTCGGTGGGCTGCATGGCAATGCAGCGCACGCGGCCTTCGCCAAGGTGCTGCTGCACTTCGAGAATTACGTTAATCGGGCTGGGGACAGTGAAACCGTCGCTCACAACTTTGACGGCTTCATAAATCGGAGGCAAGTGACCTTCGTGAAACTGGACATCCACTGCCGGTCCCGCGATTTGAATGATATGTCCTACGTTTTCCATATAGCTGTGAGCTGTGAGCTACGAGCGGCGAGCAATGAATTCATGGCGCGCCACTCAGCATTCAGCCCTTCTGCCCCTCATTTCAGTTTTGTTGCTGCACTGCTCGCTCCAAGCTCGTCGCTCCACGCTCGTCGCTCAAAGCTCAGAGCTTCCCTCACATTGCCGCCGCGCCGCTGACAATCTCGATGATCTCTTTCGTGATCTTTGCCTGGCGCGCGCGATTCATGGCCAGTGTCAGCGAATCGATCATGTCAGTGGCGTTGTTGGTGGCCGAATCCATTGCGGTCATGCGAGCGGCGTGTTCGGCCGCTACCGACTCCATGAGCGCGCGAAAAATCTGGATGCTCACATATTTCGGCAAAAGTGAGCGGAACAATTCCTCCGGCGGCTGTTCGTAGATGTAATCGACTTGCGCCGTGCCAAACTGCGTGGCGACTTGTTCGACATCGTGATCCGGAGCGCGCATGCCCACGCCCGCGCTGATCGCCGCCTCTTTCGCCCTCTTCTTTTCTTCTTCCGTCATCTCTTCGGCCAAGCGCACTGCCGGTTCGCCGATCTGCTCGATGGGAAGAATCTGCTCCACAATGAGCCTCTGCGCAATCACCGACTTGAATTCGTTAAACACAATGTAGACCGCATCGATCTCTTCCCGTCTGTACCGCTCGATCACGTTCTCGGAGAGAGCCCGCGCCTGCGCGAACTCCACTTTACCGAGAATGCCGACGTGTTCCCCGGTGATCTGAATCGGTCCGGCGCGCTCGCCGGCTTCCGGTTCGGCCTCGATCGATTCCGAGAGATCCGCCAAACTCCGCGTCTGCACCTTGGCCGCGGGATAGCGCCGCCGCAGAAAGTCGCGCCCCTTGCGGCCAATCGCTTCGATATCGACGTTCCTCCCCGCCTTGGTTTCGAGGAAGCGTCCAGCGGCCTTCGTAATATTCGCGTTAAAGGCGCCCGCCAGCCCTTTGTCTCCAGTTACGACGATCAGCAGAATATTCTTTTCTTCGCGCTGCGCCAACAAAGGATGCTTCGGCTCACCGGTCTCAGGATCGAAAATCTCGGCTCGGGCTACCAGCGATTTCAGCACATTCGTCAGCATCTGCGCGTACGGACGCGCCGCCAGGGCACGCTCTTGCGCCCGGCGCAACTTAGCCGCCGAGACCACTTTCATGGCCTTGGTGATTTGCCGCGTGTTGACCACGCTGCGAATACGGCGACGGATGTCGAGAATGTTTGCCATTTGAAACCAGTTCTCAGTTGCCAGTTCTCAGTTCTCAGTTAAAACCGCAGACCCCAGGGCTCCTACTGAGAACTGAGAACCGAGAACTGGGAACTTCTACTTCGCCACCGCTTCCCTGCTCGACACAAACTGCTGCTTCGCTTCTTTGATCACGTTCTGCAACTGGCCTTTTAGCGCGTCATCGAGAATTTTTTTCTCCATGATCGTACGCAGCAAGCCGGGATTGGTTGAATCGACGTACTTGTAAAGCTCGGCCTCGAACTCGCGCACTTGCGCGACCGGGAGATCGTCGAGGAATCCGCCGGTACCGGCCATGATGATCAGAATTTGTTTGGAGAACGGTAGTGGTGAAAACTGATTCTGCTTCAGCAGTTCGACCAAACGTTGTCCACGATTCAACTGGGCTTGCGTGGCTTTGTCGAGATCGCTGCCGAAGGCCGCAAATGCTGCCAGTTCGCGATACTGCGCCAGTTCCAGCTTCAGCGTTCCCGCGACTTGCCGCATGGCTTTGATCTGTGCGCTGCCGCCCACGCGACTCACCGACAGGCCAACGTTCACCGCCGGACGCACGCCCTGGTTGAACAAATCCGTTTCCAGATAAATCTGCCCGTCGGTAATCGAAATCACGTTAGTCGGAATATAAGCCGAGACGTCGCCCGCCTGCGTTTCAATAATCGGCAGCGCAGTCAGCGATCCTCCACCCATCTTGTCGCTCAGTTTGGAGGCTCGCTCCAGCAACCGCGAGTGAAGATAGAAAACGTCTCCCGGATAAGCCTCGCGTCCCGGCGGACGCCGCAAGAGCAGCGAAATCTCGCGATACGATGCAGCATGTTTGGAAAGATCGTCATAGATAACCAGCGCATGGCGCTTGCTATCGCGGAAGTATTCGCCCATGGCGCACGCCGCGTAGGGCGAAATATATTGCATGGGCGCCGGCTCGGACGCCGATGCCGCCACCACAATCGTGTACTCCATGGCGCCGGCATCTTCCAGAATCTTGACCACCTGGGCGATCGAGGAACGCTTCTGCCCGATCGCGTTGTAAATACAGATCAGGTCGTTTCCTTTGCTGTTGATGATGGTGTCGAGCGCGACGGCGGTCTTGCCGGTCTGACGGTCGCCGATGATCAATTCGCGCTGGCCGCGGCCGATCGGAATCATGCTGTCGATGGCCTTCAGTCCGGTCGCCATTGGCTCGCGCACCGGTTGCCGGTCGATCACGCCCGGCGCGATGCGTTCGATCGCAATGAACTTGTCCGAAGCGATCGGCCCCTTATCGTCGATGGGCTCGCCCAGCGAGTTCACCACACGCCCGATCATGGCATCGCCGACCGGCACGCTCATGATGCGCCCCGTGCGCTTTACTTCATCGCCTTCCTTGATCTCGGTGTACTCGCCGAGAATCACCACTCCCACCTGGTCTTCTTCCAGGTTCATAGCAATACCGGCAACGCCATGCGGAAAACTAAGCAGTTCGCCCGCCATGACCTTATCGAGTCCGTAAACGCGTGCGATGCCATCGCCCAGTGTAATGACGGTGCCTGTCTCGTCCACGGAGATCTGAGTTTCGTAATTCTCGATCTGCTCGCGGATCAGTTTCGTGATTTCGTCTGCCCTGATTTGTGCCATAAATAGCTTTCAGCTTTCAGCTTCGAGTTATGAGCTGCGAGCTTCGAGCGCGAGCGAACACTTCTCGACTCGTAGCTCATAGCTCGAAGCTCGCAACTAAGAGCTAATAGCCTCTCGAATCCTTTCCAGTTGGCCCTTGACTGAACCGTCGTAAATCGTGCTGCCTACGCGAATCACGGCCCCGCCGAGCAGGGACGAATCCAGTGCATAGCTGGCGCGGACTTTCATGCTTGTATTCTTTTCGACTTGCGCTTCCAGCGTTCGCTTCTCGGCATCGCTCAATTCGCGAGCACTCGAGATCTGCGCTTCGGCAAATCCCATGCGTGCATCCAGTTCTTTTTCCACTTGCTCGATAATTCTCGGCAGAAACATCACTCGCCGATGATCGATCAGCAGCGCGATCAGATTGCGCACGCGTTTGTCGAAGCCTTCGCGCTGCGCAATCGCATCCAACAGATTGCGCTTTTGCTCAGCGGCGACCGCTGGATTCTCCCAGACCCGCTTCAAATCTTCGTTTTCGGCCAGCAGGCGCGCGATCTCGCGCAATCCAGCTACGGCCTGAGTCGCATCCATGTGCGTATCGAGAACTACGTCGGCGAAAGCCCGGGCATACGTGCTGGCGACGGAGGCCAAGGTTTAATTCCTGCCCTTTCCAGAATTTTCTGCGCCTAATTCCGTGGCAAAATTCCGCACCAAAGCCTGATCGATAGCGGCATCAACGCGAATCTGTTTCCGCGCCAGTCCCACTGCAAGATCGGCGGCGTAGGCCGTCAGTTGTCGCCGCGCGGCTTCGGCTGCCGCCGCGATTTCTTGCTCGGCGGAGGCTACAATCTTGCGTGCATCTTCTTCGGCCGCCGCTTTGATGCAGGCTTCCTCGGCAGCGCCTTCTTTTTCTGCGGTGTTGCGCATCGTGCCAATTTCGACATCCAGTTTCATCAGGCGCGATTCAATCTCGGCCAGCCTTCGCCGAGCCTCCTCGCTGGCCTTCTGTGCCTCCTGCATCGCCTTTTGAATGGCGGCGCTGCGGTCGCGAAACATTCCTGGCAAATATTTGCGCGAAGCCCAAACAACAACTGCAGCAATCACCAGGAAGTTCAACACCACGCTGAGCCAGTACGACTGCTGCAGATTCAATCCCGTGAGCCGGCCAATCGCTCGCACCGATGCCGACTCCTTGAACTCCACCATTTCGTCTTTGCCCTCGCCGGCGGCTTCATTGCTTTGGTGCGCAAGCTGGAGGCCGGGACCGAAAGATTGCGAGGTAGCCTCGTCGATGCTCAGCTTTTTCTGTGCTGGAGGAGCCGATTGTTTCTGGGGTGGAGGAACGGGTTGCTGCTGAGCCTGTAGGCCTCCACTCCCAGAACCCGCCAACAACAGCAACGAGAACAATGAGCGTACGATTCTTTTCGGAATATGAGTCCAGAACATCAGCGTCCCGCTCCCGCCGGCTGCAACACACGCCGCATGATTTCCTGCGCCAGAGCCTGCGCGGCAGCCGGTAAGTTCTTCTCGGCCGCCGACCGATCCTGCTCGATCGCTTGCTTAGCAGCCTGCACTTGCGCCTGGGCTTTAGTGCGAGCCTCGTTCAAGGCGTTGGCTCGCGCCTGCAGCACCGCCTGGCGACGCGCTTCCTGGGCACGGAACACTGCCGCCCGAGCCTCCCGCAACCGCTGTTCATACTCCGCTGTTCGGGCCTCGGCGGCGGCAATGTCGGCGCGCGACTTCTCGACCGCTCCCTCCGTCTTGCTGCGCCGTTCCGCCAGCACGCGCTGCAACGGCTTATGCACGATCACGGTGTAGAGCACGTAGAGCAGTGTCAGCAGGATTACTGTCGGCACCGATCCGAGCAGTAATTCGCCCAATTGTCGAAGAGTTTCGTCCATGTGGTGCTGATGTAGACCGGAAAATGAGGGCTATGAAAACTGTTAAGTCTAACGTCCAAAGCAGTTTATGTCAACGCGGAGGGTGCGAGTTTTTCGGAGCGTTACGCAGAGGATCGGGTAGCGTTCTGAATGATCGTCGTGATAGCCGTAATCGGGTCTATCTTCATGCAAAAGCGAGGCTTAAGTTATTGTTCGACAAGACGACGTCAGGCGGCTGCAACGCCAATACTGGCACATCGCAAATTCCTGCACATATCCCTTGACTTCAGCCAAAAGAGGAATAGCATTGAAGTATCACCTCCGATCCAATTCAGGATCGAATGGGCCGATAGCCAAGGAATGTCACCGCTTCTTGGTTGCCGGCCCATTTTAATTGTGCTCTCGCGGTCCCTCCCGAGGCAGCGCGCTTAACTCCTCCCGCATAACCGGTGTCTAATCCCATTATGACAAGGATTCGTTACGCCCTGCTTCTTCCACTTCTACATCTGGCAATTGTCAGTGCCCCGATGTTTTACGAGGAATCCAAAGTATGGCGATATGTGCCAAAAGCGCAGATGTGGAAGGATTTCGAGGAGCGACATCCAGCTCCTGCGACAGAAGGACGCCTGATGATCGACTGCTACGAGTACCGGATGCCCTCCGGCAGTCGGCTGATCCTCGCGGCCGATCTTCCGGTCGCATTGCTGATCGGCACTTCGGCGAACGGATGTGGCCTGGGTGCTGTCAGATTGGTTCCACGTGCGGGTGAAAGCCAGCGTCATTCTTGTCGAGGCTCTCATCGTTCTTGGAATCTTCGTGCAGTGGTTGCTGGTTGGCTCGTGGCTCGACAAACGGAACGAGCAATCGAAGCCTACGCGCCGGTGGGTCGTACTAATCGCAGTCATCACCGTCGGCGGCTTTGTCATGGCTCTGACCGCGTTCGGGCAGCGCGGTGAAGCTGAACTCGTCAACATCTATTCGGCCATGATCACACTGCTGGCGTGGATCGTCCTGATAGTTATGTTCGTCGCGGGATGGGTAGCATCGGTGATCAGGAAAATCCGCCATCCGGCTCCGCAATAGGTGATTTGTCGTTCATGACTGCCGCTACCCCATTCTTCGTGTTCTTTTGCGAGCAGGCGGCTATTCTCAACCGATGACGAAGTCCCTTACTCTTCTCAGCACCGACGCCGGCGCCTCCACTTCCAACTCCACCGCACCACCCTTATATGCGCGCGAATAAATTCGCGCTTTGTCTTCCAACATAGCCAGCGTTTTCCCCTCCGATTGCGGCACGCGCAGATGCACGCGGCTCACGGGATCTTCTTCGATCATTGCGTCGATGCGCGCGAGCAAGCGATCCAATCCCGTGCCCTCGGCAGCGGAAACATAAACCGTTTTCGAATCTTCGCGCTGGGCGTCGGCCTGGAGCGATTGCGCCACTTCGTCATCCAGCAGATCGATCTTGTTCATGACCCGCAGGCGCGGCTTCTTTTCCGCTTCCAGTTCTTTGAGAACAATTTCGACTTGCGCGTCCTGCTCGGCGGAAAGGCGGCTGCTGGCATCGGACACATGGAGAATCAACGATGCCCGCTGTACTTCTTCGAGCGTGGCGCGGAAGGCCGAGACCAGCGTATGCGGCAGGTTGCGAATGAATCCTACAGTGTCTGACATCAGGATCTTACGTTTCGAAGGCAGCTCCACGCCGCGAATCGTGGGATCGAGAGTGGCAAACATGCGCGGCGATTCCAGCACCTTGGCTTGCGTCAGCGCATTGAACAGCGTCGACTTCCCCGCATTGGTGTAGCCGACCAGTGCAACGGTCGCGACCGGAGCGGACTCGCGCCGCTGCCGCTGCTGGCGGCGAATGCGCCGCACGTTTTCAATTTGACCCTCTACATTGCGGACGCGCCGCGCAATTTTTCGCCGGTCGGTTTCGAGTTTGGTTTCACCGGGGCCGCGCGTACCAATGCCGCCGCCGAGTTGCGACATCTCAATGCCATGGCCGGCCAGCCGCGGCATCATATATTGCAATTGCGCCAGTTCGACCTGCAACTGGCCTTCTCGGGTACGCGCATGCCGCGCAAAAATGTCGAGAATGAGCTGCGTGCGGTCGATGACTCGCCGCTGAATAATTTTTTCAATATTGCGCTGCTGCGAAGGGCTGAGATCGTGATCGAAAAGAAGAACGTCGGCGTTCACCGAAGCGGCCGCGCCCGCGATTTCCTCAAGCTTGCCGGCGCCAATCAAGGTGGCCGGATCGGGCCGGTCGCGCCGCTGGAGAATCTCGCCAACGACCGTTGCTCCGGCGCTTTCCGCCAGCGTGCGGAGTTCTGCGATCGACTCCTCGGCGTCAAACTCGGGAATGCTTGGCTTGCCGTTAGATTTCGGCATGCCCGCCCGCTTCGCTTGCAAGGCGGCCGCTTCTCGCGCGACCGTGGCTTGCGCGGTCACTGCCGCTTTCGCGCCGCCGCGTCCGCGGGTGCGGACGTCGATCCCGACGAGAAATGCGCGCTCGCGCTCTGGTTCCGCGCGAACGACTTCAGTTCCTAGTGGCAGACGTCTGCCGGCAGGCGCGGTGCCGCGGGATTTCTTGCGATGAGAACTGACCAAACCGAAAACGCCTTATCCTAATTCCCGATTATTCTCGAGTCCCTGTGCCCCTGCTCCTACCCTTCGGTGCCGGTGCCCGGCGCGCTGGGCGCGGCCACCGGCCCAGTGGCCGATCCCGGTCCCGCCGCTTTGTCCGAATGCGGGACGTGGGCAACATGCGCCGACGTCACTCGCCCCATCACCACGGTAGAAATTGCATGCTTAAAAATGAGTTGCTCCTGACCGTTCGCCTCCAGCACCACCGAGTACTTGTCGAAGGAGCGGATGCGGCCCGTTAATTTCACGCCGCTCAGCAGATAAATCGTTATGCTGAGTCTTTCCTTGCGGGCCGTGTTGAGGAAGGAATCCTGGATGTTTTGCGCCGGCTTATTGCTGTCCATAGCCGATCTCCTTAGTTAGAAACTGCTAAGACGTGTACATCTGCCACACCCGCCCACGAACTCGTCCGTGAGCAAGCTCATAGCAATTGCACGTTCCCGGAAGCCTTCCCGTTGCTACAGGAACCAGAGGACCTCGCACCGCCAAACGACCCCGTCCACGGCGCGTTCCAGCAGATGTGAGTACCATACGGCGATCTTGGCAGCTTTTCAACTGGAACTTGCCTTTTGCTGCAACGCGCGTCTCCCATCGCCCGGCTGGAGAGGAATAAACGGTAAATTCCGGTTAGCGCTTGTAAAAGGCGGCGTTCTTCGCGATGAAGTCTTTCTTCTCCTCGGGCACTTCGTCGATGGCATGGATCGAGTCGGAAGTGCAGACCGGAATACAAGCGCCACAATCGATGCATCCTTCCGGGTCAACGTACATTTGAATAGACGACTCAAATTCCGCTTCATCCTCCTTGGGATGAATGCAATCCGTGGGACAAACTTCCACGCAAAGAGAATCTTTAATGCAGGTATCAGTAATTACGTAGGCCATAATGAATTCAATCTCCAGAACGAAATAAGTTTTCTTTGCTTCTTTTCGCGTTCCTACAAGAATGAGTGTAAGAAGGCAAAGGAGATCGAGCCGTGATTTCGGTCACAGGAGGCTGGGCGTGCAGGCAAGGAGTCGTGGGAGGCGTATCTACGAAGGCTTCCAGCGCCTTGATGATGCGCGTCACGCGCATCTGTGACGACCGTCACGGAAATAGACCGGATACAAGACTTAAATGGCTTCAATTGATGTAGGCCTTTTTACAAGGATCGCCCGGCCCTACCCACAGAACCCCACAAGCCGTTTCCCCAGACGGCGAGGGCCGGGCGCTTAAAGGCCTGCAGAATCCCTCTGGCTTTCCCCTTTAGAAGCTGTAATTCATGCATCCGAAATGTGTGCGAACAGCCACAGCGTGGCCCGCAGCACACTCCGCGTCGCTCCCTACGTACGCCAAACCCCTTGAAAGATCAAGCAGATCCGATTCGGCACTTGATTTGCCGCTCTTCTCAGCGTACGTCAAGCAGACGGGCGGAGGACAGCATGGAAATGGCAATCACATTCGTGACGGCGGTCGGTGGAATGGTTTTCTCGCTGGCGGTAGCGTTGCTTGCGGAAGAACTGATCTTTGGGCAAGTAATCCGTGCGTTCTTTTCTCAACGGACGGTCTCAGCAAAATTGGAACAGAAGCGGTGAATCGAGAAACTGGTAAAGGAGAACGGCGATGCTGGCGTTGAAATATTTGTTATTCACGAGTGGCCTCGGGATGATTCTCGTGGCTATGGGCATTTTGGGTTATGACCTGTACCGCGAACTGCTGTACCGGCGGGCGCTAGCCGCGAATAGCGGGGGCACCGTGCCGCCTCTGCCGCAATGGCGATGGCGAACTTCGGTGGCGCTCGCTCTGCTGGCCTGGGGACCGATTTTGCTCGCATTCAGTATTGTGGTGGTGCCGAGCGGGATGGCGGGAGTTCGCGTCAGTCAAATGAGTGGGACGCTGCGGGGCACGTTGTATCCGGGGGTGCACTTTGTGCTGCCGCTGGTCGAAGACGTCGCGCTGTTCGATACGCGAGATCAGGTCTTCACGACGGGCGTATCGGAAGATGGAAAAAATGCAGCGGCCAACGTCTCGAGTAAATCTCAATTGCTCGATGTGCAGGCCAAAGAGGGACTGACCCTGGGACTTGCCATCACGGTGCGTTACCGCCTCGATCCGGCAAAACTGGATTACATTCAAAGCAATCTTCCTCGTCCGGTGGAAAGAGAAATCGTTCCGCCAATCGTGGCCAGCGTGTGGCGCGAGTTAGTTCCAAACTATACGGTGCGAGACGTTTTTTCGGCGAAGCGGGAAGAAGTGCGGCGAAAAGCCGCTGGCATGATCACGCAGACGCTGGCAGCCGACGGAATTGTGGTGAAAGAAGTAATGCTGCGCGACATTCAATTGCCCGAGGAGTACGCGAAAGGGCTGGAGACGCTGTTGCTGAAAGAACAGGAAAATGACCGCATGGGGGTAGAGACGGAGCTGAAGCAGAAGCAGGTGCGCATCGCGGAACTTGAAGCCGAGGCGACGAAGGTGCAACAGATCAAGCAGGCTGAGGGCGAGGCGCAGGTTCACGTCTTGCAGGCGAAGGGCGAGGCCGATGCGATGCAGTACACCCTGCCGTTAAAGGAAAAACAGATTCAACAGAGCAAGCTGGAAGCGGAGGCGCGCAAGGAAGCGACGATTCAAAACGCGGAAGCCGCGGCGCAGGCCAAGGTCATTGACAGCAAGGCGGAAACCGAACGACGGAAATTGCTGGCCGAGGCGGAGGCGGATCGCATTCGCGTGACGGCCGCTGCCGACGCGGAGAGGATGTCGAGCGAGGCGGCGATTCTGAAACAGAATCCGCTGCTCATTAACAAGATCATTGCGGAGCGGCTCTCGGACAAATTGCAAATTATGATGGTGCCGGCGGACGGCAAATTTTTCTTCGCCAACGACGTGTTGCGCAGCATGAGCATGACGAACCAGACAAGTCAGTCAGAACGTCCGGAGGAGCAGCCGAGATAGAGTGGATGGCACAGAGCGGATGGCGAAGATAAATGATTATATAAAACTAATTTTGAATTGGACTTTGCCGCTTTCCCCTTGGGGAACCACAAAGTCTTTTACCTGCAAGCTCACTCAAGTAGCCGCGTTTCCAGCCGATAGTTACGGTATCGAGCCCTGCGGCTATCGTTTCTTTTTGGAGTACCGATCACAATGGCAGAAGTGCTTGAACCGTTCTATGTAACCGCCAAAGAGAATGAGGAGAAAGCAGTGGACTTTTCCCTGGCGCCTGGCGCGATGAGAAAACAAGTGGATTCCAGCGTGGCTCATGGCGATCCGGGAAACTGTGCGGTTCTTTCCCTGAGACCTGGGACGTCCAGACAAAATTCGGAAGCGCGGATCCAGTTGATGCGGGAGGAACTGCTGGTTCTCGGCGAACGACTTTTGTTCGTCGATGATGAAGAGTCGATGGTTTTTCTGATGAAGCGCTGGCTGGAGCGACTCGGGTATAAGGTGACAGGCTGCACCGTGCCCGAAGAAGCGCTGGAGATCTTCCGGTGCGGACCCCAGGATTTCGACCTCGTGTTGAGCGACTTCTCCATGCCTCAAATGTGTGGCGTCGATTTCGCGCGGGAGCTTCTGCGAATTCGTCCCGATATGCCCATCTTCATCACTTCCGGCTATATTGGGCCCGCGGAGGAAGAACAAGTAAGGACTCTCGGCTTGCCGCAGATGCTGCCAAAACCCAGAACTTTTGAGGAGCTCGCTCAGACCCTTTACATGGCATTGTCAAAATTCAAATCCTGCGCCCCCAGGAAAGAATCTCCCTTGGATTCAGAACCCGGACGAATGGCGGCCGCCTCAGGCGGTTAGAAGCTTCACCGGCTCTTGTAAGCCCCCGCAGTCTACTCTTCCACAGAGCCCTGCGGCGAGCTGCGCGTAGTAATCGGAGGCTGATTTGTAACCAGCCAATACAATCCCAAAAGTTTGACCATTTTCCGGAACTGCTCGAAATCAACCGGCTTTTGCAGGTAGCTGTTAGCCCCCAGGTTGTAGCCCTTCGCCATTCCCGCTCTTCGCGCGAAGAGGTCATCAATACGACGGGGATCGTCTTGGTCCTGGGATCGCTTTTGATTTGCTGGAGAACCTGCATTCCGTCAACCTTGGGCAACTTCAGATCGAGCAGGACCAATTTGGGTGGGTGCTCAAACGATCTCTGGCGGTGCGGTCCGGTGCAGAAAAGGAAGTCCAACGCTTCCTCGCCGTCGCGGGCAACGAACACGTGATTGGCCAGGCTTTCTGCGCGCAAGGCATGCAGAGTAAGGTCCACATCGTCTTGACTATCATCGACCAGAAGAATATCGATCACATCGGAATCCATAGTTAAGCTCCTGCTGAGGCATGTTTGTTGGTGAAAATCTTAGGGTCTGCATCCGCATCAACGGATTGACCGGCATCTGCCAATGTGAACCAGAAGGTCGTTCCTTTATCGACTTCAGACTCGGCCCAGACGCGGCCACCATGCTTGCGAATGATGAGTTGCACCGTGGCCAGGCCGATCCCCGTGCCTTCGAAATCCTCGTTCCGGTGCAAGCGCTGAAAGACGCCAAAGAGTTTGTCTTTGTACTTCATGTTGAAACCCACGCCATTGTCACGAACGAAGAGGACTCTCTCTCCCTCTTGCTGAAGATCTCCGATCTCAATAATGGCGCACTCGCGAGGACGGGTGAACTTGAGCGCATTGGCAATCAGGTTTTGAAAAACCTGCTTAATCAGAACGGGATCGCACTGGGCGGGGGAAAGGTCCGCAATCTTCCAGGTCACCGCCCTGCCTTCAGCATCAGGCTGCAACAGGGCGACGACTTCATCGATCAGCAAATTGAGCTCCGCGCTTTGAATTTCGAGGGCATGACGGCCAAGCCGGGCTAGATTCAAAAGTTCATCGATCAGCAGCCCCATGCGACGCACTCCATCTTCGATGCGTCGCAGATGATGACAAGCCTCCGGCGGCATGCCGGGGCCAAAGTCTTCGATCAGCATACGAGAGAAGCCGCCAATGTGGCGTAACGGGGCCCTCAGGTCATGAGATACCGTGTACGTAAAGGCCTCCAACTCTTGATTGGCGGCCTCCAGCTGAACGGTCCGTTGCGTCACTCGCATTTCCAGTTCATCATTCAGTTTTCGTATCTCGCATTCGTCGGCCTTTCTTCGTGTGATGTCGCGAAAGGCGATCACGCCGCCCCGCACCGTTCCGCTTTTGTCCTTCAATGGGCCGCCGCTGGCTTCGATCCAAATTCCCTGATCTCGATTAGAGTTCCTCACAAAGATTTGCGCCGAAGTTGATTTCCCACGGATCGCATTGGCCAGTGGGGACTGATCGACAGGAAATGGGGTCACCATGTCTTCCGTGTACAGGCCATAATGCTGGGCCCACTCGTTGCTCGGAATGTTTGCGGAGCCCAGTCCTAGAATTTGGCTTGCCGCCGGATTCCAGATAATAAATTTACCCCGTTCGTCAGCGACGACCAGTCCCTCGGCCATACTGTCCAGCACAGACTGCAGCATGCGCGACTGGATCTCGAGCTCCCCTCGCGAGTGATGCAATTCCTCTGCTTTTTGCACTAGCTTTTCGGCTTGCGCGGCCATCTTTCTTTTTGCCTGCTTGAGCTCGCTGACATCGGTATTGGACTCCAGAATGCGCAGAGGGTGATTTTGCGTATTGCGCTGCAACACCCAAACGCTGGCGACCGCGACCTGGCTGCCATCCTGTTTGCGGTGCTCCAGTTCCCCTCCCAGGTTCCCGAACTTCGGAGTTCTGCTGCGATTTCTTCCAATGGTCTTGGAAACTGCGTTTGCAGCAATTCGTAGGAAATACGGCCCAGCGCCTCTTGGCGGGTGTAGCCAAAAAGCTTTTGCGCGCCCTGCGTCCACAGAATGATGCGGCCTTCCAGGTCTCGAACCATCACCTGCGCGAGATCCAGAACTTCGGCCTGCTCCCGCAGAGCTTCTTCCGCGTGTTTGCGCTCGGTGATATCGGTACGGATGGCAATGTAGCGGGCTGGCTTGCCATCCTCCACCAGAGTAGGAACGATGGTCGCATCCACCCAATACATCGAACCATCTTTGGCGCGGTTTTTGATTTCGCCGTGCCATACCTTTCCGCGCGCGATGGTCTGGTACATCTGCTGAAAGAATTCCTTCGAATGATGCCCGGAGTTGAGGATGCGATGATTTTGGCCGATCAATTCGTGGCGCGTGTACTGACTGATCTTGCAGAACTTTTCGTTGACGTAGATGATCGTACCTTGCACATCAGTAACCGCCACGATGGCATGTTGATCGAGGGCAAATTTCTGATCCGCCAGTTCTTTCAGAACCGTCTTGCTACTGGCCAAGCTTTCTTGCAGAGCCTGCTCGGCAATCTTGCGGTCGCCGATGTCGCGCGCGATTTTGGAAGCGCCCACAATCACGCCGGCACGATCTCTGATGGGAGAGATGGTGACTGAGACGGGAATTTCTGTGCCATCTTTTCGTACGCGCACGGTCTCGAAATTTTCAACGCTCTCGCCACGGCGGATGCGCTGCAGAATCTCATCCTCTTCGTTCACACGGTCGGGCGGAAACAACACCAGCATCGACCGACCCATCGCTTCCGCGGCCGAATAGCCGAATATTTTCTCCGCTCCTCGATTCCAGGCGGTGATTTCTCCTTCCAGTGTTTTGCTGATGATCGCGTCTTCCGAGGACTCGACCACCGCAGCCAGCCATTCGCGGGCTTCTTCGGCCCGCTTGCGCTCCGTAATGTCGGCGCAAATCGCCATATACTGGCGAGGCGTGCCGTTGGCTTCGAGGAAAGGGACGATGGTGGTGTCGAGCCAGTACAGCGAACCGTCTTTGGCCCGGTTGCAGATCTCGCCCCGCCATACCTGGCCAGTCGCGATGGTCTGATACATCTGGTGGAGAAATTCTTTGGAATGATGGCACGAGTTAAGAATGCGATCATTTTCTCCCAAAAGTTCGTCGCGGGAATATTTGCTGATGGCGCAGAGCCTGTCGTTAACGTAGGTGATGGTTCCGTGAACGTCCGTGGTGGCAACGATCGCGTGCTGATCGAGCGCGAATTTCTGTTCCGCGAGTTCTTTCAATAGACCCTCGCTGGCCGCGAGAGTTTGCTGCGCCAGATCTTCAGAGCGCTTGCGCTCTGAAATCTGTTGCTCGAGCTCACGATTCACTCGCTCCAAATGCATCCGCCCGGGCAGCGAAATCACTTGGGAAACCAGCGGAACCAGCATCGCCGCAGCGAATATCGATACGGCTGCGGTGCCAGCTTTGATGAAACCCGCCAGCATGTAGTTCCCATGCCAGACGTTCCAGATTTCCATCAGGTGTGTGGTTCCGCAAGCCAGGATGAAGGCGCCGAACATCCAGAAAATTCGATTAAAGGGCAGGTCGGAATTCTTCAGAATGAAATAAATAAGAATCACTGGGATGGCGTAGTAGGAGAGTGCAATCAGCGAGTCGGAGACCACGTTCAACCACAAAACATGCGTGTCCCAGAGATAGCAATAGCCGTGCGGCATGAAATCCGGAGATGGAGCCGACAGCTTATCGGCAGTGACGGCCACGCACACTGATCCTGCCGTCGCGAGAATGGCAATTCCGGCCTTGAGAGATCGAGATGCAGCAGCGCGGCTCATGGTGTCTCGTGCACGAACACTCTTTATGGAACTATCGGCGTAGACGAACTGACCTTTAAGACGGGCGCCGCAGGAGCCAGGAACTGTAAAGTGCGGAGGCAAGGCGCGCGAGCGTGTTGCGAAACGGTGACTCAATTCTCGAAATAAGAATCGATCCAGCTCTTACCTTTCTGGCGTTGCTCGTCGGCGATATCGAACTGTACTCCCAACGAACTGGTCTTATTCCACCGTACCACTCCGCGAATGGTCGCGCGGGGCATCGTCATCAGAGCGAACGACACCTCAACATTCACTCCCATGGGAAGACTCTCTTCGCTCTTTACCGACAGGCCGCCGGCACTCATATCGATACTGGTCGCGCAAATGCGCCGTCCATTGCCGACAATCGAAACTTCGGTCATGACCGGTATGCGCACGTAACGCCGAAGCTCATGCTGCACCAGCATGCGCGTGGCCTGCACCAGTTTCTGCGCCGCCGGCCGCTCCAAAGGCTCTTTGAATACCGCGTTGATGCCGTACTTCGAATACTGCATAGCTTCCAGCGCGGTGCCGCCTAAGCCGAAAATCACGCAGCGGCTGTTCGAGGTGGAGGAGCGCAGCCCTTCCATCACTGAATCGGCGCCTTCGCGCAGCGCCAGAACGCAAGCCTCGAACTTTTCCCTTTTGAGGCGCTCCGCAGCATCGGAGGACAGGATCACGCTTTCGATGCCGAATTGGCGGAAGCATTCCGTTAGCAAGAGTTGCGACGACTCGCTCAGACCCACCAATGCGGCGCGTGCGCTGGCCTTGCGCAGCACTGGAGCCGGAACAAAATTTGTGGTGAAAGATTTATTCATAGTGGCGAAAGACTTATTCATAGATGAAGAGGACACTCCGTGATCAAGACCATTGTGAGGTCGTTCCCGGTCTTTAGAAGACACGACAGACCCACGCCGGGGCACCGAAGGATGATTACGATCCGGCAGCCGCAGGAGTCAGTACATTACCGGGCTGAATCGTACTGGGAATAAACAGCTTGGCTTGCGCACGATGCGGAATGGGAAATTCCCAATGTGGAACGTTCTAGCGAGCCCCACCGACAAGGAAATGTCGATGCGCGAGTCGGCGCGCGCTCAATTTTGAACTGCCGTACAAGGCTGCTGAGTTGAGTGGTAATGGAGGACAATTCTTGCGCTGTCTTTTGCGACTCTGCGGACAAGCGCCGTCGGCGGCCCGTGCCACGGCGGCCGACCCGATTTCGATTATGGCTAGGGAAGCGCTCGTCACACCCACACAGCTTCCAGCAGACTCACTAACTTCGCGACTTTCTTTTCGAATAACGCGGATGGCAGGCTAGACTCGAAATCACTATTTCCTTCAGACAAATCGTTGCCATTGCCGCCGGGGATGGAATTCGAAGTTCCTGCGGAACTGTGAACCTCTTGCGCCAACGTGGAGCGAACAATGTGCACAACGTTTTGAGCATTGATTCCGCCGCAGGGCATGATCACGATCCGCTCCTTTGCCGCTCGTACCAGCTGTACCAGAGTCGAAAGTCCGTCCGTAGCCCGCGGTTGGCCCGCGGAAGTGAGAATGCGAGAGGCGCCAGTCCGAATCACATCTTCGAGCGACGTTTCGAAATGACTGGCAGCATCGAAGGCTCGATGAAAAGTTACAGGTAAAGGATGAGCCAGTTCCACCAAGGCTTTCGTACGCTCAATATCGACGCGTCCATTTTCCCGCAGCAGTCCCAGCACGAGGCCATCCATGCCCAGCTGTTTGGCAGCAAGGATGTGGTCGCGCATGACCTGCAGTTCATGATCGCTGTAGCAGAAATTACCTGCCCGAGGGCGGATCAGAATATGGATGGGAATACGCACCTGACGTCGAGCCGTTTGCATGAGTTCCGGGATCGGAGTGATTCCTCCGGACGACAAGTCCGTGCAGAGTTCGATCCGGTCGGCCCCGCCGCGTTCGGCGGCGATTGCGTAGTCCACCGACTCCACACAAATTTCCAGCACCGGGCGATTGGCCATTGGATTAGAGAACGAAAAATGAGAAGCGCATTATTTCATTAAGCGCGCATCCATGCGCCGAAAGATGGCTGCATTCGAGAGCAAGCAAGCCGCCGTAAGATTTTGCGACGGCTCCCCGTGCGGATTAGAAAGAATACACGGCGCTCAACTGAATGGTATGCGGTCTCCAGAGATTGTCGTGAGCCCAGGTAGACGCCGATACCGCGTCAGCGGAACTTTGTTTGGGAACGAGTGAGCCGAACGTTGCGTCTCCAATACCACCATCTGGAATGACCGCGCCCTGATGCCAGTTCGAACCTACATTGAACATTTCAAACCGTAACTGCAGGTGCTGTCTTTCGGTAACTGCGAACACCTTGGCGAAACTCAAGTCGAGATCGGCATAGTAAGGTCCGCGCAGAATGCCCTTCAGCTCGTTGCCGTACTCGCCTTGCGAAGCGGTGCTGAAGACGCTGGTGTTGAACCACTCTGTATAGGTTCGCGTGAAGCCGCTATTGGCGCTTCCCGATTGATCGAGACGGTACCTGCTGCTGAACGGAGCTCCCATTTCGTCATAACCTGGCCCGGAATAGCCATAGGCGGTAAATGTCCGTCCTGAAGTGATGGTGTAAATGCCGCTGGCTTTCCATCCTCCGAGGATGGGGTTGAGGCGGCCCACCGACCAGCGCTCGCCTTTGCCGACCGGCAACTCATATACGCCATTCACGGTCAACCGATTCGGCTCGTCGAAATTGGATGGGCCGTAGTCGGCCTGGATGTTGTGCGGATTTTGAATAAATCCGTTGTTGCCGCTGACGTTGTTGATGCCCGAAGTTTCGTCGAAGGCCCTCGACCAGGTATATGCGACGCTGTAGGTCAAACCGTGATTAGAGCGTTGCCGCAACTGGACCTGCATCGAGTTGTAATTGGCGTTGAGGACATTGGCGTTGGCATAAACGACGGAGGGAAGATTGGGCAAAGGCACGCGCGTGTCGATCGGCTGGAAGTTCGGATCAGTCGCGCAAGCAGCATTGCTTCCCGTCGCCTGCGATGCATCAAACAGGAAATTGCACGAGTCGCTCGGTACTTTTGGCTGGTATGCAGTGTTGTAGAGCAGTTGCGTCGGCAGACGCAGTCCGTGAGAGCCCACGTAGCCGATATCTAACAACAGCGTGGGCCGCAGAGCATATTGGGTGTCGAGGGTCCATTGCTGGTTATAGGGATTGTGATTGTAGGGCCACTCCACTTGATTCAGGATGGGGCTGGTGAATCCGGGGCTATACCAGGGCTGCGTGGTGCTGAAGAATTGCGCGCCGGTAATATTGGGCAACCAAAGATTATTCAGCGAAGGCAACGGAGACGCCGCTTCGCTGCCCGAACCCACGACGTAGGTATTGTTCGGAAATTCGGTTTGCAGAGTGTTGCTGTCGAAGTTCTGCACCATGTCGTAATAGCGCATGTAGGTGTCGTAGAAGATTCCGTATCCCGCGCGCACGACGAAACGGTCGGTGTTAAACGGTCTCCAGGCAATTCCAAGGCGCGGGGCGAAATCCTTCTTGTCAATCGGAACCAGGGTGTTCGGAACGCAACAATTCAGAAACGGAGCGTATACTGTGAGGCCCTGAGCCGCGGCAGTCTGCTCCACGCTATTCACAAAGTTCTTGCTCACCCAGTCCAAGCTACCGCCGTTGGCAAAGCTCACATTCCAACCGCTGTTGTCGATGCTGTGATAATTCGGCGGGATCTCATAGCGCAGACCGAGATTCACGGTCAGCCGTGGAGTGACTCGAAAATCATCCTGCACGAAAAAGTTCCAGTTGATACCAGTCACGTGCAGGTAGTCGACCCCTAGCGGATAAGGTGGCGAGAGATTGCTGGGATCGCTCAACAGCAGGTCGGCTACGGGATTTCCAAAGCCGGCTCCAGGAGTTCCGGTGACGCAGGTATCGCAGTTCGCCGTATACTCACCGTTAAAGCTAAGGCTGCCGATCCCTAAATAGTTGTCCTGCTCAAACTCACGCAACAACCGAATGTCGGCGCCTGCGGTAACCGTGTGCTTGCCACGAGTGAACTTTAGATTATCCACCAATTGAAAAGATGTGTGCTTTGTGGACGTGCCGAAGCTGCCATTGCCGATGTTGCTGTACTGAGAATTCAGATTGATCTGCGGAATTCCGTAAAGGGCTGGCGCCACCGGTGAGTTCGCGAACCCAAGCTGCCCCTGAAGATTTGGGCCGTACGCAGTCTGGGGATTGTTGCTGAAGTTTTCGTGGTTATATCCGAAGCGCGCTGTGTTGATGATGGTCCCGCTGAAAGAGTGTTCCCAGTTCAATCCAAAGAGCTGGCCGGTCGTGAATGAGGTTGACCCGCTGTATGGAAGCATACTTGGGTTGGGCTCATAGTCGTTGCGCATGTGTCCCGTGAAATAGAGCCTATCTCTCTCGCCAAAGTTCTGATCCACACGCATGGTCTCGTTGTCGGTTTGGATCGATTTCTTGACTGGATTCAGGTAGTTCAGGCAAGGCATGGTGCAGTTGATATTGGGCAACGGATAGAGGTTCGCCAGCTTTTGCCCCATGGAGTTGATGTTGGTTAATTGGTTGCCGGCGATTGGCGAACGTGTAGTCGCACTGCACGAGGGATTGCATACTGTCGTGCTCGGGTCGTAGAGCTGATAAGGCCAGTCGGAGAAGTTGCCATTGCGCTCCTGTGCAGTCGGAACCTGGATGGCAGATTGGTTCAGCGGGACTTGAAGGCGCCTGCCGCCGTCGTAGGCAAAGAACCAGAAAGTCTTGTCATGCCCGTTGTAGATCCAGGGTATTCGCGCAGGGCCGCCCAAGGTTCCGCCAAATTGGTTTTGCTTTAAAGGCGCATTTTTTGGAGCGAGGCCGCCCTCGTAGACGTGCTGCTCCGCTTGCAACGGACTCCGCGGATTGAGCGCGTCGTTCTGAAAGTAGTCGTAGGCCTCGCCGTGCCATTGATTCGTCCCAGACTTGATGGCTACATTGATTTGACCCGAGCCTTGTCCGTACTCCGCCGAATACAACCCAGTCTGCACTTTCACTTCCTGAATCGAAGACTCCGAGGGAATGTTCGAAGCCGTCGAAAAAAAAGTATCTGTGTCGGCCACTCCGTCAACCAGAAAACTAACCGAGTCTGGACGAGCGCCATTCACGCTCACCTCGGTGAAGTTCTGATTTAGACCGTGAAGCGCCCAATAGACCTGAGATCCGCCGGTGACGTTCGACGCGCCGGCGCTCAGGTTCAATAAGTTATTGAAATCGCGACCGCTGGAAGGGAGTTCCTCGATCGTCTTCTGGTCGAGCACATTCCCCGTCGTTGTATTGTCGGTTTGCACCATCTGGGCATCGGCTGTGACTGTTACGATCTCCTGGGCGTGGCCCACCTGGAGGGAAAAATTTTGGCGCAGCGTCTGATCCACTTCCAGGACCAGGCCATTGCTAACTTGCCCTTCAAAACCCTCCGCTTCCACCTTGACCTGATAAGTGCCGGGGTTCATGTCCACCAAAACGAAGTCCCCTCCAGCCGTGGTGGTGAAATGGTGCGAAATATTGGTGTTGACATGCGTGGCCGTGACTTTGGCGCCCGGGATGGCAGCGCCGGATGAATCCTGCACGTGGCCGAGAATTGTTCCCTGCGAGTTCTGCGCGTGCAGGAAAGCCGGAAGCAGAGCCAGAGCGACGCACAACAAAATAAACAAATGGCGCAAGGGTCGAGTGGGGATTCTAGGATTCATGGTGATCTCCAAAGAACGGTGAATTGGGAGATGCATTGTCAGAACTTTGTAACGGAGAAGAATCCGGCCAACAATTGGCCGTTGTCAAGCATAAAATGATCGAAATAGCTTAAAACGATCATTATGTTGATCTATCCGTGCCGTTCAGTCGTATTATCTGAGCGCATCGCCAGTTGGGAACTTGGATTTCAGCTAAAGTTTTTCGAGCAGGTTGGGGTTGGTCGTGCTTTGGCCGAAGTGCCGGACCGGATTATGATGATAGGCTCTTTTGCTTGGGTGAACTGCCTCTGAGCGAAGCCGCTCGTTGAATTTTTGCACCGAATCTTTGCACTGAATCTATGTCCGATCGTCAACAGCGCCGCACCGATCGAATTCTGAAACTGCTGTTGCATAAAGGCTCCGTCTCGGTGACGGAACTGATCTCTTCCCTGCGCACATCGGCGCCGAGCATTCGTCGTGACCTGACGCGATTGGAAGCTCAAGGCCTGATCCGCCGAACTCATGGTGGCGCGGCCCTAGTGCAGGAACTGCTTTATGAACCGTTCCGCTACGACGCGGCCTTTCAAACCCGCCAACATCTCTTCGTAAAAGAAAAACGGCACATCGCTATCGCCGCCGCAGAATTGATCCAAGAGAACGAAACCATCGGACTGACGGCGGGAACCACGACGACTTGGGTGGCGCGCAGCCTGCGCCATCGCAGCAACATCACCGTCGTCACCAACGCCGTTAACATTGGCATGGAGCTTTGCAACATGCCCGGATTGAAGGTCCATTTGACCGGAGGCTATGTGCGCTGGCCCTGGTCGTTTTCGCTAATCGGAGAGGCAGCCAGCAATTTCATGCGGGATATCTTTCTCGACAAACTTTTTCTCAGCGTTTCCGGCATCGATCCCGAACGTGGAACGACCACCAACGAGTCGGATGAAGCGCTTTCTTTTCGCGCCATGGTGAAGCAAGCAAAAGAGGTCATCGTCGTGGCCGATTCCAGCAAGTTGGGGGTGGTCACCTCGGCGCTAATTTGCCCAATCCAAGACGTGGATGTATTGGTGACAGATGCCGGCGCGTCCGATGAAATGGTGGCGGCATTCGCTAAGAAGGAAATCCGCGTCACACGAATCTGATGGTGCGACAGCCGCGCTCAGAGCCCAATGTGCGCATAATATTGCATATAGCGCAAACTTGTGATCGATATAGGTCAATTCGATCAAAAAATGCTTGACAACGGCCAAAGCCGGGTGCGATAAGGGAGACCGAATTTTGAAGGCTTGTCGACTTAATCTTCCCAGGAGTCCGCTATGCAACCTCGCCTGCGCTCGCAATTTTCTCTGGTATTTGCCATCTTTTTCGCTTCCCTGCTTTCGACTACCGCATTAGTAGCTCAAAGTACGAACCGGCAAATTGGAACGCAGTTCGAGGTAACGGCCGACCCGCTCGTCCCGCGGCCGCCGGAGCAACCATGTATCGTGCCTCTTTTTGCCAATTATCAGTTCGCGCACTTTTCCGAGTCGACCCAAACCTTCGAGTTCACCCCTCCCGGCAACTGCGCCGGTCCCTGGGAAAAGGTTGTTTTGGAAGCGGATTTCAGCGAGAACGGGGGAGTCCAGTTCGACCGCACCGCGAGTCTCTATATTGCAAATGCGAACCTTTACTTTGGAACCACTCCGGAGCCGTTAGCGACGTTGACCAATACGTGGCATATTGAACGCGACGTCACCGATTACAGCGCGCTGTTCGCCGCGCCTCAACAAGGAACAATCGTTCTCGCCAACTGCACCTCCGATTGCGGAGCTCCTTACAATACTTTGAACGGAGTGTTCACGGTAAACGCCGACCTGGAGTTTTATCCCGCACGGCATGGTCGCGGGGGCCGTAGCGACGATGACCGGGGTCACGGAGATAATAACGATCGGGCCAAACGGACGCCGGATGAGATCCTCCCGATAGTCCAGTCCAATGGAAGCGGGGGCGTGAACCTGCCGGCCACGCTCGGTTCGCCGACTGACCAACTGACGACGACGTTCACGCTGCCGACCAACACCGAGGAAGCCTATCTGGACGTCATCTCCCAGAGCCAGTCGAAAGATGAACAGTGGTACGCCTGCTTTCCCAACGATCTCGCCAGCATCAACGAAGTGTACGGGTGCGGCAATACTGACTTCCGCGAGACTGAGGTCACCATTGATGGCACGCTGGCCGGCATCGCACCAGTTTCTCCATGGGTCTTCACCGGATTTCTACCCGATCAGTGGGTGCCCATCCCCGGCCTGCAAACTCTCGACTTTGTGCCTTACCGCGTGAACCTTACGCCCTTCGCGGGACTTTTGAGCAACGGCCAGCCTCACACGATTGCGCTCAGCGTGTTCGACGACGACAGTTATTTTTCGGAAGCCGCATCGCTTTTGCTTTATCTCGATCACGGCAGTAGTCAAATCACAGGTGCGGTCACCAGAAACACACTCACCAGTCCATCGCCTGTCGTAACGGAGAAGCTAAAAGGTACGTCGACGGTCACGGGAACGATCAATGTCACGGTCGACCGCAACTTCACGATTTCCGGATACGTTCATACCTCGCACGGGAAGGTCACGACATCAGTGTCGGGGCAGCAGAATTTTTCCGGCACGCAGACGATTGACTTCGACACTGTCAACTTCACAGTTCTCGATCAGAAGACTGATGTGAAAACGAGCGTGTCTACTGCGACCGCGGTCTCGGGGGCTGAGGGGACGACCGTGACCCAGGACAACTTCAGCTTCCCGATTACGGTCGGTTTGATCCTCCCGGTCAGCAGCGCCACATTCGGCCTCACGCTGACAACGGCTCAGAATTACCAGGCCGGTCACCAGGTTTCGCACGACGGACATGTCGCCTACGCTTCGGCGGTCACGAACTCGGTTAGTGCCACGGACGTCAGTCCCGCCGCCAGTTCGCAGACCTATACCTTCTCCGATTCGGATGGAGCTTTCTACAACTGCCACATCGCCTCCGCGAATAATACTTTGACGTCAGTCAGTCGTGGGTGCCGGCAGACCGAGTATTAGGCGGGGGGTTCGATTGTCCGAATAGCGGCGACTCTAGGCGGTCCGCAATTCACGCATAGCGAAACAGCATCATGAAACCAAAATCCATGTGGCTTTGCTGGTGGCAGTGAAATAGCGTTGAACCCGGGTTCGAAGCGACAAAATCAATCTCGGCATTGCTGTTTGCTTTCACTACTACTACATCTTTTCGCAAACCTGACATGGGCTTGCCATCCAGGCTCGTAACCTCGAAGGTATGGCGATGCAAGTGAATGGGATGATCGTCGCTGCTTTTGTTGCGCATCGCTAATCTGTAACGCTTGCCTTCTTTCAATGGAACTGCGTCCGTCTTCGGATACGACTTGCCATTGATCGTCCAATAATCAAACTCCCCATGCCCGCGAAATTTCGACTCAAACACAAGAGGAATCTGCTGGTCCGGTTCCGTCGCGGTTGGTTCCTGCTTTGCAAACAGCGTGTAATCCCACAAAGTCTCTGGCGGATCGATCCACCTGGGCGGCCCTTGCTGGTTGGCATATTCCACAACAATTCCCATCCCGGCTTTGCGAATTTCCGGGCGCGTCTCGCCCATTACCCACACGCCTGGCCGGTTCATCTCCACCAGAGCATCGATGCGCTCCGCCGGAGCCAGTCGGATCGCCGGGACCTTCGCGTGCTGCGGCACGTCATTTCCATCCATGCCTACTACCGTGAATTCATGCCCCGCCAAGGCTAACCAATGGGTCGCGGTCGCACTGGCGTTGAGCACGCGGAAAAGCACTCTTTGCCCCTCGCTTACTTTAATCGGATCGCCATGCCCAAGCATGCGATTATTGATGGTCGCATAGTCGTAAAACGCATCCATGGAAGCATCGCCACCGCCGCCCATGTACGCATTCCAGTCGTGCAATGTGAGAAATATCTCCTGATCGTAGGCCCCTGGCGATTGCTTCGGTTCAATGTAGAAACATCCGAACTGACCGGTGTATGTGCCCCGCTTTAAATCGTGCCCAGCAAATGTGTGCGTGTGGTACCAACGAAAGCCTGCCGGCCGCGGCGTAAAACTGTAGCGATGTTGTCCGCCCGGCGGAATCATTGGCGAACCTTCTTCCATCGCGCCGTCTTGGTCCGATGGAATCCACAATCCATGCCAGTGCACAATCTCGGGCACGTCCGTCCGGTTTACAACATCAATCGTGATTGGCTTGCCTTCCGGCCAGCAAATCAGCGGTCCGGGAACTCGTCCGTTGTACGCGACGGTGTGAATTATTTTTTTGGGCGCGATCTCGAGTTTAAGAGGCGCAATTTCAAGGCGCACATCCGGCGTGGTCTGCGCCCACAGCGTCGGCTTCGCCGCCGCACCCAGCATCGCGAGACTGGCTTGCATCAGAAATTCCCGGCGATCGGTTTCCATAGATGATCCATTTTCATAGAGGATCCAGTTCCGTAGAGATCCAGTCGCATGTATTTCCTATTGAGTGCTCTCGGAACTGCCCGCCCGATGATGTGTCCAATCAAACCGGCGCCCCACGATACCCTTCACGATCAGATGGTCGGTGCTGGCCGTCGCCCCAATTCCGACTCCAAAGTTGATCTCCCAATTGGGGGATACATTCAGATCGATTGTGGGAAAAAACTGCTGCTCCTGGTTGTGCAACGAAGACATATTTGTGATCGACCCGTAAGCAGCGTAGTACTCCAGGCCGCCAGAAATATATTTATTGAAGTCGTAGCTGAATTTCGCACTGGGCGAAAATCCTACGCCCTGCGGAACACCCGGACTATGGAAAGATCGCTCCAGAGCCGGATTCACCGAGAAATACCATCTGCCTATCTGCTTATCGACGATCGGACGCAGCTCCATCGTCCATGTGTCCGGCGAAAACAACGCGCGCTGATACCCAAACTCCATCGAGAGGCTCACACCCACAGGCCAGTGCCAGCTATCGGGGGCTCTGACTCGCGGGCGAATATGATCACCCACCCACTGCCAGCCGTCCCCACTGCGCGCGCTGGTGAAAATGTAGAAGCCAACCTCCGACCAGCTATTCACACCCTGCGTAATCTCAACCGTTTCGTGCTCGGCATGGTTCGTTGGATAAAGCCCGTTCGCAGTGAATCGTAAGCCGGGCGCCGGAGAACTGCCCTCCGCGGTAAAGTTGCTGTGTAGCTCCAGCATCGTATTCTTAGGCGCAACCGTGTCCGAACCATAGACTTGGATTTCATAGTTGTCCTGCGCCGTCGCGAGTTCAAAGCTGCCAAAACCAAAAAGAACAAGAATGAATAACGAATAATATCCGGCAATCGGCTTCTCTCTTATCAAGACTGTTGCCCTTTCCGGACTGATTGAATTGCTGGTCGGCTTGCATTTGAGATGTGCGACTCCACAACTTGGAGTTTATTTCATAGATAAGAATAGGGAAAATAAATGGCGATGTGGACAAGAACCGAAATACCGTGGAAATGCCTGAAGAATGAAACGCAGCGTACAAGAAACGTTTGTCACAATAAACTTGGCAGGGACGGACCTTCTTAGGAGAAGCCCTCCTCAGGGCAAGCCGATCAAATGGAATGCTCCGCTTATCGGTCGCCGCCAACTGGATCAGCCAACAATATTCGCCAATCACGGAATGAGGACAATTTTTCCCGCGACTTCGCCTTGTTCTGACATTCGATGTGCCTCTTGAACTTCCTGCAACTTCATCGTACGGGCGATAGGAATGGAAAATTCATTTCTCGCCACATCGTTGGCCAATTGGTGGAGTCGGGAGGCATCCGGCTGCGCCATGAATGCCCGCACCTGAATATCGTATTTGCTGGCTCCTTCCGGTTCACCGAGCACTGAGCCCAGCACGCCTCCTTTACGGATGGTTTTCAATAGCCGTTGGATGGTCTGCCCTCCAACTGTATCGGCAATCGCGTCGAGATCGTGCAGACGGCCAATTTCTTCTTCGCTGTCGATGGCAACCACTCCATCAACCTTCAGTCCCTCCGCCTCCTTCTTCTCCCTGGCTCGGACTCCAGCCAACACGCGGGCTCCGTGCTTCCGAGCGACATGCACCGCCGACCGCCCTACGCTCCCGAGCGCTCCCGTGATTAAGACGGTTTGACCGGCTTTGGGTTTTACCGCTCGCTCAATCAATTGAGAGCCGGTAGTGGTAACTAGAGGAAGCGCACCCGCCTGCTCGAAGCTGAGAGTTTCTGGGATCGGCGCGAGCACGTCAGCCTTGGCAACCGTGTATTCCGCATAAGTCCGATTTGTCAGCGCCATCACGCGCATACCTTTGGGAAAACCCGAGACCGCACGCCCTGCCTCAACCACTTCGCCAGCCAGGTCTCGACCCAGGATCGCTGGAAATTCAATCGGCATTCGCGCCTTCGCTGCTCCACTACGTATTTTGTAGTCGATGGGATTGACACTGGTGGCGCGCACCTTCACGAGTACTTCGTCATCCCCGAATTTGGGCGTAGGGGTTTCTTCGTATCGCAGTTGTTCCGGACCGCCGTAGGCGTACAGCAGTACTGCTTTCATAAGAGCTTCTCCTCGTTGTCGTTGAGATGCGAGATCGTCTCTGGAGGATCTTGATTTTTGAGTCCGGGGCACATGTCAGTGAGAGGTGGCCTGGGTCAGCGGGCGAACATTTTAAAACTCGACAAGACGTAGTGGTCAAGGTGGTGCAGTCCCTCGCGTGGCACGCGGCAAGCGCCGGTTTCAGAAAATCTTCCACACGAAATGGGCCAAAAGAGTCACCAGCAGAACACCACCCACCCCGGCGACCCAGAAGAGAAAGTTGGCAGTCAATTTCGGAGAGTTTATTTCCTTTTTATCCATGATTTGATTTTAAACGATTGGTTTCCAAATCCCGACATCGTCAAAGTTGAGGGACGATACGCCGGTGGTCGCTGACTTTACTCCAGACCGCCAGCTGAAATCTTTGCTTTCCCGCATTCTGCCGCGGCCGTGCATTTAGGTTAATCTGTTAAGAAGCAGTTTCTGCCGGCAGGACGCGCCCGCAGAGCATCGTCGTAAAACAATGGCCCAGGAAGAGGAAGTACTAGGAAAAGCATATGACAGTCGCCTGATGCGGCGGCTGCTCACCTACCTGCGTCCGTATCGCTGGCAGGTGACGATTGCCATTGTCTCGATCATTCTGAAGTCGTTCTGCGACGTGCTGGGGCCCTATCTGGTGAAGGTCGCCGTGGACCGCTATCTTGCGCCGGTAAAGGGCTCGGCTTCAGGTTTGTGGAATTGGCTCAGCCCGCGGCCGCTGCACGGAATCGCACAAATTTCCACAATTTATTTCGGCCTACTGCTGCTGACTTTTGTTTTCGAATTTCTGCAGACTTACTTCATGCAGTGGACCGGACAGAAAATCATGTTCGACCTGCGCAGCCAGATTTTCCGCCACTTGCAACGCATGCACGTTGCTTTCTATGACAAAAATCCGGTGGGTCGTCTGGTAACGCGCGTCACTACGGACGTGGACGCTTTGAATGAAATGTTCACGTCTGGCGTGGTTTCCATTTTTGAAGATTTCTTTGTGCTGCTGGGAATCGTCGCCATCATGTTGTGCATGAACTGGAAGCTGGCGCTGATTACATTCGGGGTGCTGCCGCTGATTGTGGTTGCGACCAAAGTTTTCCGCGACAAGGTGCGCGACTCTTACCGCCGCATTCGCACCGCCATCGCCAGAATCAACTCCTATTTGCAGGAGCAGGTCAGCGGCATGGTGGTGCTGCAACTCTTCAATCGCGAGCGCAAAGCGTATCAGCGTTTCTCGGAAATCAACCGTAGCCATATGGATGCGTACAAAGACGCGATTCTGGCCTACGCCATCTACTATCCAGCGGTTGATTTCTTTTCCTCGATTGCGATTGCCTGCGTCATCTGGTTCGGCGGGCAGGACGTGTTGCGGCATATCGTTGCTAAAAGTGTGTCGATCGAATTCCACCAGCCGTCGTTCATTTCGTTTCATGCGGTCGCGACGGCGGCGTCTCTGGGCGTTCTGATCGCATTCACACAATATGCGCAGCGGTTCTTCCGGCCCATCATGGACTTCAGCGAGAAATACAACATTCTCCAATCTGCGATGGCTGCCAGTGAACGCATTTTCAAATTGCTGGACACGCCGGTGGACATTACTTCGCCCGCCGCCACGAAGAAACCCGAAGGTCGAGGCCGCATTGAGTTCGACCACGTCTGGTTCGCGTATCGAGACATGCCGGCAGAGAGTGACGCTCGTGCGGGGGTATCGCCTCATGTGGGGACAACCGAACATGTGGGGACGGCCGCCCCCGGCCGTCCGGCCGAGCCTGCTCCTGACGAAAAAAGCTCGGCGGGCTCTTTGCCGGGCAATGGGAATGCAGCCGCAGTCGATGGAACTCCCGACTGGGTTCTCCGCGACGTGACTTTCGCCATCGAGCCCGGAGAAACGGTCGCGGTTGTCGGCCACACCGGCGCCGGCAAGACCACGCTCATCTCGCTTTTGTTGCGCTTCTACGATGTGCAGAAAGGCGCCGTCCGCATCGACGGCGTCGATGTTAGAGAGATGGATCTCGCCGATCTGCGCAGCCGCTTCGGCGTCGTGTTGCAAGATCCGTTTCTCTTTACCGGAACGATCGGCGGCAACATCCGCCTGGGCACTGAACGCATTCAGGACGAGCATGTCGCGAAGGCCGCCGAAGATGTGAACCTCGGCGACTTCATCCGCGCCTTGCCCAAAGGCTTCGACGAAGAGGTCCGCGAACGCGGCTCGACCTTATCGACCGGTCAGAAGCAACTCATCTCTTTCGCGCGCGCATTGGCGCACGAACCGAAGATTCTGATCCTCGACGAAGCTACGTCGAGCGTTGATACCGAAACTGAATTCAAAGTGCGCGCCGCACTGGACCACATGGTCGAAGGCCGCACCTCGTTGATCATCGCCCACCGTCTCTCGACCGTGCAGCGCGCCGACAAAATCATCGTCATGCACAAAGGCCAGCTCCGCGAAATGGGCACACACCAGGAACTGCTGGCCCAGCGCGGCATTTACTTCAAGCTCTATCAGCTGCAATACAAAGATCAGGAACTGAATGTGGAGCGGGCGCCCCTTCGACAAGCTCAGGGCAAGCTCACGCCCGCGAACGCGGACGGCTTGCAGCAGCCGGAGGTCGCCGCCAGTGCGGATGACTAGGCGAACCGAGATGACCGTCGACGGAAACACCCCTCCGGCAAAACGAGTTTTCCTTTCTGCAGAATGGCGTTACCTGCTGATGCTGAACTATGAGGTCGAGCCCGCTCTTTTAAATCGGCACGTTCCACCGGGTACGTCGCTGGATTCATTTCAGGGAAAAACATACATCAGCCTTGTAGGCTTTCGATTCTGCCGCACAAAACTACTCGGACGTCTGTCAGTTCCATTTCATACTGATTTTGATGAAGTGAACCTACGCTTTTACGTCCGGCGCGAGGAGGGCGGCGAAATCCGTAGAGGAGTCGTTTTCATTGCCGAAGTGGTGCCCAGACTCGCGATCGCGAAAACGGCCCGCATCGTGTATGGCGAGAACTATGTATGTCTTCCGATGAAGCACAGGATTGAGACTGACGGCACCAGGAATACGGTCGAGTATCAGTGGCGGGTTGACGGTCATGGGTGCAGGATCTTTGCGGAGACCGTTGAACATCCAGAACATCCACCCGAGGGAAGTTTGGAGCAGTTCATCACTGAACATTACTGGGGCTACGCGACCCGCCGCAGCAACGAGTCCTACGAATATCATGTCACACATCCTCCGTGGAAGGTCTGGACGGCGACCACCGCTAAATTCGAAGGTGATGCGAGCTCTCTTTATGGGCCTGAACTCGGATCAGTGATCCAGATGCACCCTAGCAGCGCGTTCGTAGCGGAAGGGTCGCCTATCGTTGTGTTCAAAGGCAATAGAATCCAATGAAATCGCCTGACCACAAATCGGAAGTTGGTTTTCCTCGCGAAGGTTGGATACTTTACGACGGGAAGTGCGGATTTTGTTTTCGTTGGGTCCACTTCTGGCAGACAGTGGTTGAGCGTCGTGGTTTTGCGGTTAGAGACCTTCAATCCGCTTTTGCCGATCGAATGTTGAAAATTCCAGAGCAGAACCTATTGGACGATGTACAGATACTGACCCGTAGCGGAACGTTGGAATCGGGCGCAAACGCATACCTGTATGTCTCGCGGAGAATTTGGTGGGCGTGGCCTTTTTATGCAATCTTCCACTTGCGAGGGTTCAATTCGATTCTCTGGCAGGGCTACCGCTGGTTCAATCGAAATCGATATCGAATTTCTCGCCACTGTCCGTTACCTCTGCCAACCGCGGACCTGAAGGGTGGCCGTGATCGTCCCTAGGCAGATCGTCGGCCTTACAATATTCTCTTGCGCATCCTGATCTCAGCCGGCGAAGCTTCGGGGGAAATGTACGGGGCACAGCTTATTGAAGCGCTGCGCCGGGCTGCCGAGCAAAGGCCCGCCGAGCTTCGCTCCGCTGGACAGCCGGGGGCGGCTGTCCCCACACAAGCCTTTGCTACTACACAGGCCTCCGCTACCATATACACTGCTGCCGCCATACCGGCATCCAGCTTCACGAAGGATTCCTTCGCCTCCGCTCATGTGGGGACAGCCGCCCCCGGCTGTCCAGCCGACTCGAAGAGTCGGCTCGAATTCTTCGGCGTGGGTGGGGAGCGCATGCGGGCTGCTGGCTGTGAAACTGTAGTCGACGCTAAAGATCTCTCCGTCGTCGGCATTACCGAGATTCTTAGCCATCTGCCAAAGATTTACGGGCTCTACCAGCATCTAATCGCGGAAGCAGACAAGCGCAAGCCCGATCTCGCTATCGTTATCGACTCTCCCGCATTCAACTGGCGCGTCGCGCGGCAGATGAAGAAGCGCGGCATTCCTACGGTTTACTACGTCGCGCCACAGTTTTGGGCGTGGCGGCAAGGTCGCGTGCGGCTGGTGCGCAACTACATGGATAAAGCTCTAGTGATTTTTCCTTTCGAAGAGCAGTTTTATCGCGAGCGTGGTGTGGACGCGACTTTCGTCGGCCATCCTTTGGCAGAATTGCCGCACCCGACCATCGAACGCGCCGACTACGCGGCACAGTTTCACCTTGACGCAACTAAGCAATGGATTACTCTCATGCCCGGCAGCCGCGAGAAAGAAGTTCGCATGAACTTGCCGACAATTCTGGAGTCGGCCGATCTTCTCGGTTCAGACTTCGAATTCCTGCTCCCAGTCGCGACCACACTCGACCGCAATTTGTTGTCAGCTTCAATCAAAAATACTAGCCAGCAGCCGATCACGCTCGTCCCCCAGGCTCTGCCTGCGCTGTGGCATTCACGGGCCGCTGTTGTGGCCAGCGGCACGGCTACGGTCGAGGCCGCAATGATGAACACACCATTTGTGATGGTTTACTGCGTCTCGGCTCTCACGTACCTGCTGGGCAAACCTCGGGTCAAAGTACCGCATTTCGCCATGGTCAATCTGATTGCCGGGAAGGAGGTCGTGCCGGAGCTGGTGCAGGACGACTTTACCGCAAAGAATGTTGTTTCTCGCTTACAGGAAATCCTGCCCGACGGTCCCGCGCGCGATCATATGCTTCATGGGCTGGCGCTCGTGAAAGAGCGTCTGCGAGCTCCACACTCGGCGACTGGGACTGCCCAGCACCCAGCCGACCTCGCCGCAGAAATCATCCTCAGGTTGGCTGCTTCGGCCGGAAGCCGAGCGCCGGAAGCCAGAAGCAGCTAAACTTGTGCTCCAACCATCTTTTACGTGAGAATCTTCATCATAGGAAATTGGGTTATCATTTCCTGGAGAATCTCCTGAATGTGGATTCACCCGCGGCGCGCTCTTAGCGTCCTCACCAGTTCCCTGACTCTGGCGTTGATGGTTTTTCTCGCGATCCCTTCGCGGGCAGCAGAAAAGGCTCGCCTGCGCGTGGATGATTACCAGATCGAGGCTGAACTGGAACCGCACCTTCATCAAATTACCGCGCGCGCTAAGGTTAAATTCACCGCCCTTCAAGATTTGAGCGTCGCCGTCTTCGAGCTACACAATGACCTGCGCGTAACCAAGGTGGTGGACGAAAAGAACCAGTCCCTGTCAGCAGAGCATGTGACTCAGGATTCCACGGTGCGCGTGGCGCTGCCGTCTGGCTTGTCGAAAGACTCTTCGACGACGCTGACGTTCGAATACGAGGGGCAACTTGAAAATGCCGATAACAGCCCAGTGCCTGGGCTGAAACTGGCTTATATCGGCGACGATACTAGCTATTTGTTTTATGCAGGACGCTGGTTTCCGGTGAGCGGCTATGGCACCAACAGGTTTACGTCGACCATTAGCGTAACGGTGCCGGCGCATATGATCGTGATCGGCAGTGGCCAGTCCAGCGTGGTCGACGCCCCGCCTTCAAAGAAGCCTAACGCCAGCGTACTGCCGACCAAGACTTTTACATTTGTTTCCAGCAAAGCCAGCTTTCCCGGCACCATTGTTGCTGGAGTTTTCGCGCCCGACTATAAGAGCGATGAAGCTGGTCTGGACGTGCACGTTTACTTCAAGCCCACTCATCAAAGTCTGGCACCGACCTACACTACCACCACCGTCCAGGAGTTTACATACTTCCTGACGCTCTACGGGCTACCGCCTTCGCAGAAGCTCACCGTCGTGGAATTGCCGGCCGACACGCTCCCCTATCTGTGGGCGCCTGAAATTGCAGGCTTGGCGGGGCCTTCGATTACGGAGAAAACCAACTATCGTCTCCTGGCCGATGCGATTGCCCATCAGTGGTGGGGCGTGTCCGTCAGTCCCACGACCAAAGACGACTGGTGGTTGAGCGACGGCTTCTCTCGCTATTCGGAGGCGATGTACGTAGAAAATGCCGCGGGGGCTGCCGGCTTGGAGGAGGCAGTCAAAGATATGTCGGTCGGCGCCTTGGCCTATGACACGGTGCCGCTCTCCAGCGCCAGCAAGCTCGACATTTTCTCAACCGAGTTTCAGTCCCTGACCACCGACAAGGGAGCGATGATCCTGCACATGCTGCGCTGGGTGCTGGGCGAGGACAAGTACAACAAGACGATGCGTGAATTCGCAGCGGAATATGCGGGAAAGTCGGCAACCACTGACGATTTTCGCGATATCGCGGAGAAAAATTACGGGAGCCAGCTTACCTGGTTCTTCTCCCAATGGCTTGATTCCACCGGCGCTCCTGAATTCAAGGTTAAGTACACAACGTACCGGCTGGGGGGCAACTTTGCCAAAGAATCGAAGAGCCAGCAGGAAAGATCGCCGGGATTCCGCGTGACTGGCGAAATTTCTCAGGACCTCGATCTATTTCGCATGCCGGTAGACCTGCGCATTGATACCGATGGAAAAACTGAAAATCAGAAAGTAGAAGTGGTCGGCACAAACTCGCCGTTTTCGATTGAAACCTTCGGCCGTCCGCGCCGCATCTCGGTTGATCCCGATCACCGCGTGCTCACCAACTCCAACGACGTGAAATTGCGAGCCTCTATTTTGCGCGGGCAGGCGATGCAGCAGCAGGGCGACTTAACGGGCGCGCTGCTCGAATTCAACAAAGCGCTTGATCTCAATAAGAATAGCTCGCTGGCTCATTACCGCATTGCCGAAGTGTTCTTCCTGCAAAGAAACTATCAGTCTTCGGCCAATGCTTACCGCGAAGGGCTCAACGGCGACGGAGAGCCGCGCTGGACCGAAGTCTGGAGTCGCATCCAGTTAGGCAAGATTTTCGATATCACCGGGCAGCGCGAACGCGCGATCAACGAATACCGCCAGGCTCTGCAGACCAATGACAACACCTTCGGCGCTCTCGAAGAAGCGAGGAAATATTTGCAGAAGGCGTACGAACGCCCGAAGGGAAAAAATAGCCAGTAGAGTTTGTTGTGATTTTGGCTTGGCCGCGTTTTATTCGTGGCTTAGTCTGATCGAAGAAAATTCCTTTTCCTTTTTGGGGCGCCAGAAATGGTCTCACCCGGCTAACCTTTTTCAGTTTCCTTCGGTCTAAGAGTACATGCCAGCGGGGAACTTTATCGAACCCGGCTGCGTATCTCTGATCAGATGTTGGGCGGGATTGAGACCCCTCGCCTTAACGTTACCCGGGTGCCCCCATGCTCCTCCCCGGAGGCGTGGGGGCATTATTTTGCAGAACTAGAAGCGCTCGCTAACGCGTGGGTAAGAACGGAGGACATCTATTCCTTACGCGCCGAAAATCAAGTCTCCTTCACTCAACACTTCGAGTTCAATCCATCCTTCCAGCGGCAACGAATCCACCGGCAGACGATTTTGCCACAGACTGAAACGCAGCCGCAGTTTGCCGGTTGAGGCTACGGCCAGTGCGCCAGACTTTCGCTCCGCTGTGCGGTCTGCCGGGGCGGCACTCGGAGTAGCCAGCAGCCATGCCAAGGGCAGCTTAAATTCGAAGCTGCGCAAAAGCGCCAGCTTCACGTGTTCCTCGGGCTGGGAGGACGATGCCAATTTTTCTTCCGATCCGTTTTCGATCTTCCAACTTCTGACCCCGCGCTCATGCACCGAAGCCTCAACCCGCAGCGCACGGCGTGCCCTGGGCTCGCCGCTGGCCCATGACTCCACATTCACCACCAAGTCGAAGTCCTCCTCGGGAACTTTACCCAGGAAGTCGAGCCGCCCGTAGACGTGGGTAGAATCAATGCCCGCATATACGGAGTCGAGCAGGAACTGTTTGCCATGCATCGTCCCCGCGCGCTGATCTGCCGTATATACGGCCGCGCCCATCCACTCGAAGTAGCGCACCTTGTCGCCCGTAATTCGCGGATGAATATAAGCTGTTTGCGGCAGAAATGACGGCCGCACCTCGGCGCCAGTAATGGGCTGCGCCAGCGAATCCGGCGGAACCGCACCCAGCGCCTGATAAATGTTCGAAAGGTGCTTACGATAAAGCTCGTCGAAATCCCGATCATTGGCCGAGTGATGTTCCGGCCCATACCACCAGTTCCAATCGCTGCCTTCGGCAATCAGAATCTCCTCGAACGCCAACTTGCGCTGCGCCTCGGGTGCGGCCGCCGCATTCTGTGCGTAAAACTGACGCGCGTGGTAAAGGTAATCCCAGGCGCGGTTGTCTTCGGGAGCGCCAATCCAGACGTTGAAATTCGCGCTGATCCACGATCCGGGCACCAGCGATGTCATTTTTTCGAAACTCTTATGCCGGGCAATGGCCTCGGAAATCGTGACCGCCTCTATGCCCGGCTCGCGTTGCAGCCCATCGTAGAAACGGCGTAGAAATTCGCGTCCGGATTTCGGGTAATACTCCCACGCATTCTCGCCATCGAGAATAATCGAAACCACCGCGTCATGTCCCTTGGCTAGCACCGGCTTCGCCGCCTCTTTGATGTTGCCGATCAAATGTCGCGCCGCCTCCTCTGGAGGCATGCCGGAATATACAAATCCAATCAGATCAGAAATCGTGTGGTCGCGAAAGACAAGATGCATCGTCGTTGAGCCGTTCTCGTAACGATGAATGTTGTAGAGCTTCTCCGCCAAATTCCCCGGCAACCGCCCATTGCCATCGCGCGCAAAGAATACTCCCGCGCTGCGCCCCAGCACGCCCTCGTCGGTTGCCATCCACTTAACCCCGACGCTATGCGCGATCGCCAGCACCTCTTCGGAAATGCTGCCCTCCGACGGCCAAACGCCCCTGGGCCTGATTCCGAAAATTTTTTCGTGCAGGTCGAGACCGCGAATCAGTTGCTCACGCGCATCTTCAGGATGTCGATACCGATTCTGCGGCAGGGGCAATCCCGGAGAGGACACTGCTCCCACGCTCGTATCGCAAACCAGCGGCAGAATTGGGTGATAGAACGGCGTAGCCGAGAGTTCAATCGAACCCTTCTTCGCCGCTTCCGCGTGCGCCGGAAGAACTTTGCTGACCAGCTCTCTTTCTCGTCGAATTACAAATTGCTGATCTTCGAGCGAGTAATGGTGTCCCTTCGCTACCAGCGCTTCAATGTCCTTTTCTTCCAGAAACAATTCGTCGAACCAGGCAATCTGCGACAGCACCTGCAAGTCGGTAAAATCCTGCGCCTGAAAATACCGCTCCGCTCGCTCCGGATGATCCCCATACTGGCGAAACCGCTCCCACAATTCTTTGTAGCGCGGATAGCGCCCAATCAGATTCTGCGGGTTGGCCTGAAATAAATACTGAAGCGCAAACCGCCGCTCCTCCGACGACAAATCTTTAGCCGGCTTGGCTGCAACTCTTAGAAACAGATCCTCCGCGGTTCCATTCGCATAATCTTGAATCTGAACCATCAGCGAGGGTACGAGGTTAAAGTTCTGGTGGACGTTAGGAAATTCGTCCAGCAGTTTCACCATGCCGTAATAGTCTTTGAGGGCGTGCAGCCGCGTCCATGGCAGACGGTATTCACCCGTTACCAGGTCCTTATAAAACGGCTGGTGCTGGTGCCACAGAAGAATGACGCGCAGGGACGGCATGGCTGGAGAAGTCAGTCTAGCATGGGGATTTTCCAACCCTGCAACGAAGAACTCGGATTGGTAGAAGAAGTTTATTCATCCAGATTCAGATCGGAGCGATGAGCCACCGGAAGGACCGGAATTCGGCGAGCTTGCGAAAGTCTCGCTCGTTAGCAGTGATGACGGAGATGCCACATCTGGCAGCACTCATCGCGATCAGCGCATCGTTAGTCAGTCGACCCCGGCCGATTCGCTCATAGCCGTATTTCGCCGCAACTAATCCCAGCAGTTCACCCGCGTTCCTCCAATCGCCCAGACTCGGCACGAGAATTCGCTTTGCACGGTCGAAATCCCGCTCGAGGCGTTCGACCATATCGCGACCGCCCGCCCCGGCCCCTGCGTACAATTCCTCGAGCACAACCGCGCTCAGCCAGACGATGGAACTGGACTCTAACCGCCGGATAGTAAGCACCCCGTCATTCCCACGCCGCAGAGCAGCAACATAAATCGAAGTATCGAAGAGGGCAGGCTGCACCTAGTCCGCCAACTTTCCGTAGACGTCCTTTATCTCGACACCGCTGCTCACGAATCTCTCATTCGCCTCCGCTGCCAACCTATTCTTCTCGTGTTCGTCGATTGCAAAATCCAAAGCGCGCTCGATCGCTTCAGTTTCAGTCTTGGCTTTGAAAACTTTTTGCGCACGCCTGATCTTCGCCGAATCCAGTTGAAAATGTTTGTGAGCTCGTTTGCTTGCTATGGCCATCGGTTACCTCTTCCTAAAGATTATCACCGTATGTACATAAGATCAACTTTTATGTACATATGGAAAATTGTAGTGGGGACTCTCCCTCGAGCCGTATCGAGCGGCGGAACTCAGCAGCTTCAGGCTAGCTCGCTAGGCAACCGGGCATCTTCCTGCACAGGTCCGTGCGAACTTGCAGCCACTTCTGTAAACTAAAGCGCACGCACTACGGCGCTACGCATGACCCTCGAACCCACTATCGCGAGTCCTCAGTTTCTCACCGATCAGGATCTCTACCTTTTCAACGAGGGCAGCAATTACCGCATGTACGAAAAGATGGGAGCGCATCTCATCACGCACAACGGCGAGGGCGGCGCGGTTTTCAGCGTATGGGCGCCGAATGCGCGATCGGTTTCTATTGTCGGTAGCTTCAATGGCTGGGATCCGAAGACGCACCGGCTCCCATCCCGCGGCTCATCCGGCATCTGGGAAGGTTTCATACCGGGCGTACCTCGCGGCGCGCTCTACAAGTTTCATATCGAATCGCAGCGCCACGGCTATCGCGTCGATAAAGCCGATCCGCTAGGACTGATGCACGAGAAGCCTCCTCGCACCGCCTCGGTGGTTTGGGATCTCGACTATCAATGGAACGATCATGACTGGATGGCAAGCCGCTGGGGCCGCAACTCGCTGCGTGCGCCCCAGTCCGTTTACGAGGTGCATCTGGGTTCGTGGATGCGCGTCCCCGAAGATCACAATCGCCCTTTAACCTACCGTGAGACTGCGCCTCGACTTGCCGAATATGTCGGCCAATTGGGCTTCACGCACGTGGAATTCATGCCTGTCATGGAGCATCCCTTCTACGGCTCCTGGGGATATCAGACCACGGGATACTTCGCGCCCACCTCGCGCTATGGCACGCCGCAAGACTTCATGTATCTGGTCGATTACCTGCACCAGCACGGCATCGGCGTCATTCTCGACTGGGTGCCGTCGCACTTCCCTTCCGACGCTCACGGACTGGCCTACTTCGACGGCACGCATCTTTACGAGCATTCCGACTCGCGGCAAGGATTCCATCCCGACTGGAAGACGCATATCTTCAACTACGGACGAGCCGAGGTCCGCAGCTTCCTGATGTCGAGCGCAATGTTCTGGCTCGACAAATATCACATTGATGGGCTGCGCGTGGATGCAGTCGCTTCCATGCTTTATCTTGACTACTCACGCAAGGAAGGTGAATGGATTCCCAACAAATTCGGCGGACGCGAAAACCTTGAGGCCATCGACTTTCTCCGCCGTTTTAATCAGGAGGTTTATAAAGAACATCCCGAAATTCAGACGACAGCCGAAGAATCCACTTCCTGGCCCATGGTCTCAAAACCGGTTTACGTAGGCGGACTCGGCTTCGGCCTGAAGTGGGACATGGGCTGGATGCACGATACGCTGCGCTATTTTCAGAACGATCCCATTCATCGTAAATACCATCACAACGACCTCACCTTCCGCAGTCTGTATTCTTTCCATGAAAATTTCGTGCTGCCGCTCTCGCACGACGAAGTCGTGCACGGCAAAGGATCTTTAGTCGGGAAAATGCCGGGTGACGAATGGCAGCGCTTCGCCAATCTGCGCTTGCTATTCGGTTACATGTACGCCCAGCCGGGCAAGAAGCTGCTGTTCATGGGATGCGAGTTCGGCCAGGTGCGCGAGTGGGCGCACGACACTAGCCTCGAATGGCACGTGCTGCAGTACCAGGTACATCGCGGCGTGCAGGCGTGGATGGAGCAACTCAACCGCTTCTATCGCAGCGAGCCGGCGATGCATGTGTTCGATAATAATCCGGCCGGAATCGAGTGGATCGATTGCAACGACAACGTGACCAGTACCATTTCCCTGCTGCGCAAGAGCGAGTCCCCACAAGACACCGTGCTCATTGTCTGCAACTTTACACCGGTTCCTCGTCTTGGTTATCGCATCGGCGTTCCACACGGAGGCTATTGGCGAGAAATGCTGAACAGCGACGCGCGCGAATATGCCGGCAGCGGGATGGGCAACCTGGGCGGCGTGAACGCGGAAGAGATTCCTGCACACGGCCGTCCATTTTCCGTGAAGCTGACGCTGCCGCCGCTGGCCGCGCTGTTCTTCAAGGCCCAATAACACTCATGTGGAGACGGCCGACTCGGCCGTCCCGCCAGAGCCTGCCTGAGCGAAGTCGAAGGGACGAAGCCCGGGCGGACCTGCGATCGCTTTGAATATTCTGGCTTGTAGAAGACCTGGCTTCTAAATAACCCTCAGGTCTAAGAGCCTTTCGGTTTAGGATGGACATAGCGCTCCATCTCTCCGGTCCACCTTAGAAAGCGCCACAGATTGACGCGCTCGCGCCACACGAATTCCCAAAATTCCAAAAACCCAATCTGCGTCATCTTCACACCAGTATAGGTTTCAATGCGCCAGAGCAGGTAGGGACTTCGCCAAGGGGCCATCCGATGGCCTTTGGTGGCGTTCCAGAGGAAGCGAATTTCGTGGCGCACGCAGCCATCATACCTGCAACGGCGATGCGGGCAATGAGAATGATCGGGGACGCATGTTAGAATCCAGTTTCCACTTCAAATTTTCCGCGCATGCCTGAAGAAAATGCCCGCCAAAAGGCCGAAGATCACTATTACGCTGCGCTCGATTTGATGGCCGATGGGAAGTTAGAAAAAGCGGTCGCTGAATATCAGGAATCTCTATCCGCCGATCCGATGTTTACCGAAGCCATGCACGGACTGGCGCGTGCGCTCCAGGATTTGCAACGCTACGACGAGGCCATCGTGGTGGCCCAGCGCCTAGCGGAAGTCGATCCCGACGACGTGCTCGCGCACACGAGCTTGTCAGTGCTGTACCAGAAAAAAGGAATGATTCCGGAAGCCGAGGCCGAAGGCGCCAAGGCGCGAGTGCTTGGATGGAAGCAGCAGTTGAAGAAAAGCTAGCTTCGAGCTTGGAGTTATGAGCTGCGAGCTCGTAGCTCTCAGCTCGCAGCTCAAAGCTTTCTACAATCCATACTTCTTCATCAAATGCCGGAAAGAGCGGTAGGAGATTCCGAGAGCGTCGGCAGCCTTGGTTTGCACACCGCCGCTCTGGTTGAGCGCATTCTGCAACAGCGAGCGCTCAATGCCGGCCACGTAGCTTTCCATCCCTATGCCTTCGGGAAGAGCCACATCGCCACAAATTTCCGGAGTTCCAGTACCAGCGGAGGCCGCCGCGGCACGTGCCTTGGGTCGTTCAGCGGGAAGCTGCACGTGCAATTCATCGGACGTTTCAAGCGCAACTGCGCGCTCCACAGTGTTTTCCAGCTGGCGAACGTTGCCCGGCCACTCGTAGCCACACAAAGAGTCGAGTGAGGGAGCGTGCACTCGCAGAATGCTGCGTCCGGCTGCGCTCGCGTATTTTTTAAGGAAGTGGTTCACCAGCAGCGGAATATCCTCGCGCCGTTCCCGCAGAGGAGGAACGCGAATCGGAATAACATTCAGCCGGTAGTAAAGATCCTCGCGAAAAGCGTTTTCGGCGACCGCCTTGTCGAGATCGCGGTTGGTGGCGGCGATGACGCGCACATCGATTGAAATTTCGCTAGTGCTCCCCACCGGCCGTACGGTGCGCTCCTGCAGCACGCGCAGCAACTTCACCTGCATGGCCATCGTCATTTCGCTGATTTCATCGAGAAAGATCGTGCCGCCATCGGCGACTTCAAACAGGCCGCGCTTGTTCTGGTTCGCGCCGGTGAATGCGCCTTTCAGATAGCCGAACAGTTCGCTTTCGAGCAGGGTCTCAGGAAACGCTCCACAATTGACCGAAACGAACGCGTCCGCGGCGCGCGGAGAACATACGTGCACAGCGCGGGCGACGAGTTCTTTTCCGGTGCCGCTTTCGCCGTGGATCAAAACCGTGCTGGCGGTCGAGGAAACGGTTCGCAGCGTTTGCTTCAGTTTCTCGATCGCAGAACTGGAGCCAATGATGTTGTCGAGCGAATTGCGGGTAGCGGCGTCGCGGCGTAGAGCAAAATTCTGTTTGCTTAAATTCAGTTTCTCAACCGCGCGATTGATTGCCAGCTTGATCTCATCGACCAATCCAGGGCTTTTCCGGATGTAGTCGCTGGCGCCTCCCGCTTTTACGGCTTCCACCGCCGCCGCATAGTCATCCACCGCGGTGATCAGGATGACGGCTGAATCGGGCGAGACCCGGTGAGCATGACGCAGCACCTCGATGCCGTCAATGTTGGGCATCTTGATGTCGGTGATGATGACGTCATAGAGCGCACCATCAATTTTGTTTTTTGCCAGTTGCCCGGCTTGAACCGTCTCTACGCGGTGTCCCTCGCGGCGCAAAGAGATGTCGAGCATTTCACAAATAGAGCGTTCGTCATCGCAGACCAGGATGTTAGCCACGCCCGCCTCCTGCTGCAACCAGCGCACGGGCCTGATCCGACGCCTTCACCTCCGTGGAGACAGGCTGCCCGACCTCGAGGCGGTGCAATCTCAAGACGAACGTAGTTCCCTGACCGGGCTTGGATCGCGCCCAAACCTTGCCTCCGTGCGCTTGCACAATCTGATAGACAAGCGCCAGCCCCAGGCCAGTGCCCCCTTCGAAGTTAGACTGGAAAGGTTCGAATATTTTTTCAATTTGCTGCGGGCTCATGCCCGCTCCGGTGTCCGTGAACCCGACTTGCCAGTCTTCGCCATGCGACTCCACGGCGACCGTGAGCATCCCCCCGACTTGGGAACCCTTCATCGCGCGCACGGCATTCTCACAGAAATTCCAGAACACCTGCTTGATCTTGTCGCCATCAGCCATCGTCCAAGCCTGAGCGGCGGAAAACCGGCGCGTGATCGTGATGCCGGTTTTTTCCGCCGTCATGCGATGATCCATGAGCGTGAGCGTGTCTTCCACAAGCTGAATCAGGTCAACTTTGTCGAAGTGATATTGTTTGGTGCGTGAATAGGCCAGGAAGTCGGTGATGATACTGTTGAGCCGCTGGGATTCGCGAGTGACTATATCGAGCAGGCGGCGGTGATCCTCATTCATTTCTGGGACGCCGGAGAGCATGCTGACCGAACCGGCAATCGACGTTAGTGGATTGCGGATTTCGTGCGCGATAGCTGCGGCCAGGCGTCCAACCGCCGCCAGCCGATCCTGCATCCGTACTTCCCGCTCCAGGCGCCGGATTTCAGTAAGGTCGTCGAGCACATAGACGAATCCGAGATCGCCGCGCTCCGGCACCGTGAGGGCGGCGACTCGCACCCGAACCGTTTTGCGAAATTTTGTGGGAGCATCAAAACGCACTTCCCCGTGCGCCTGTTGCCATTCCACAGTGGGCAGCGGATCGAGAAAGAGTGGTTGCACGGGCGCGCCGAACAATTCCGCCGGCGTACGCTCCAGAAGCCGCTGCGCCGCTCCATTCACCAGTGTGATTCGCCCGTCGAGGCCAGTGGTAATCAGCCCGCTGCTGATGGAATGAATAATATTCTCGTGCAGCGCCTGCAGACTTTCGAGCGCGCCGCTGGTGTTCTTCAGCTGTACGCCCACTTGGCGCAGCTTTGCCGTCAGCAGGCCGGCGAGGTATGCCACTGCCAGAAAAGCAAAAAGATTGACGGAAATAATCCCTTGCAGCGTCTTCAAGCCAGGATGTGTGGTGCAGTACGAAGGAACCACGCCGTAGTAGTTCAGTTCCAGCACCGTACCATAAAGAATGAATGCGAGAGCTGCCATCAGTTGGGCCCAAACTCTCGGCAGCAGCACGCTTGCAACAATGATCACCAGCGGATAAAGAAAGTTTAGCGAACTGTCCCATCCCCCGGTTTCGTGGATGACAAGACTGACAAGAATCAGATCGGAAAGAAGCTGCAGCGATGCCTGCAACCGGTGCTCCTGCCACAGCGAGAGCAGCAGCACATAGAAAAGCGACAGGCTGTACCAGAAAAGAATGGTGCTGACAAACAGGCGCAAGGGCAACGGCGCCGGGGTGAACTGGGCGACCGCCAGCTCAATGCCCAGCAAAAGGGTCAGGATGAAAATTCTTACCCGAACCAGCCATACCAGCCAATTGCGCTCGTCGAACGTCGATTGCATGGAGAAGACCAAAGTTTCAAGGTTTCTAAGTTTCAGTGCTTCAAGGTTTCAAAGTTTCCCGGATTGCTCCCTGAAACTTTGAAACCTTGTTACTTTGAAACCTGTCTTTTAGCCAGCCAGTTTGGCGATCATGGCGAACAGCGGCATGTACAGCGAAATAACGATGCCGCCGATCATGATGCCCAAACTTCCGATAATGAACGGTTCCAACATAGCCAGCATGTCTTTAGTGGCAGCATCGACCTCTTCTTCGTAGAAGTCAGCAATTTTTTGCAGCATCGAATCCATCGCGCCCGTGGCCTCGCCGACTCCGATCATCTGCGTCACCATGTTCGGAAACACACCGCACTCGCGTAAGGGGTCAACGATGGTGCGACCTTCTTCGATGGCCTTGCGTACTTTCATCAAAGCCTCTTCCAGCACAGCATTGCCGGAAGTTTTCGCTGTGATCGTCAAGCCTTCGAGAATCGGCACGCCCGAGGTGATCAGGGTGCCCAGGGTCCGGGTGAAACGGCCCACAGCGATTTTGCGCAGCAGTGATCCGATCACCGGAATGTGCAACAGGATTTTGTCAAAGTAGTAGCGGCCTTTGGGATGCTTGCGAATCTGACCCACGCCAAAGAACACGGCGAAGCCAAGCACGAAGACCACCCACCAAAAATCCTGCACGAAACCGCTCATTCCCATGACGATGCGCGTGGGCAGAGGCAGATTCACGCCCAGTCCGGCAAACAGGTTAGAGAAGATTGGCACCACCCATTTGAGCAGCGCGCCGACAATCAACACCGCCATGCTGACTACGGCCACGGGATAGATCAATGCTGATTTTACGGCCGCTCTCAAACGCACGGCCTTTTCCACGTAGGTGGCCACGCGCTGCAAGATGATGTCAAGAATACCGCCGGTTTCGCCGGCCTCCATCATGTTCGTGGTCAGGTCATCGAAAACCACAGGATAGTCGCGCATGGCATTGGCAAGGGTTGAGCCGCCTTCCACCGTGGTGCGCACGCCCGTCAAAATCTTCTGGAAGGACTGGCTTTCCTGGTTGGCCGCCAGAATCTCCAGACACTGTACGAGCGGCAACCCGGCATCGATCATCACCGAAAACTGGCGGAAGAAAATCGCAAGTTCTTTGGTGCCGACCTTGCCTGAGCCGAAGGTAGGCATTGAGAACTCTTTGCCCTTTTCGCGTATCGATCCCGGCGTGATGCGCTCGCGGCGCAATGCCTGGGACAAGGCCTGTTTATTGGCGGCCATGCGCTCCCCGGAAATCTTCTGCCCGGATGCATCCTTGCCGGAAAATGTAAAAACTGGCATGTTAGCTTCTCCTCACTTGCGTGTCTGCTCGATGAAAACTTTTTTCTCAAAGCTGCTTGCATTCGCTCTAGTGCTTGGCCGGTGCGGCGCCTCTGGCTAGAGTTGTTCCCGCCGCGGTGGGACGATTGATCAGACTTGCGCCGCGGTTAATCATTTCCTGCAATTCGTCCGTATTGCTGGAGCGGGCCATGGCTGTTTCGATTGAAATCTGTTTCTGGAAGTAAGCCGCCGCCAGCGACTGGTTGAATGTCTGCATGCCAAATTTTTCCTGCCCCGATTGCATGGAGGAATAAATCTGGTGAATCTTGTCTTCGCGAATCAGGTTACGGACGGCAGCGTTGGGTATCAGAATCTCCATGATCATGGCGCGGCCTTTGCCGTTAATGGTCGGCAGCAGGCTTTGGCACATGATGCCTTCCAGAACCAGCGACAACTGCGCCCGAATTTGCGGCTGCTGGTGCGCCGGGAAGACGTCAATAATGCGGTTGATGGTGGAAGTCGCGGAGTTGGTGTGCAGCGTTCCGAACGTTAAGTGACCGGTCTCGGCAATGCGCAGCGCCGACTCGATGGTTTCCAGATCGCGCATTTCGCCGATCAGCACGACGTCGGGATCTTCACGAAGCGCGGCGCGCAAGGCGTCGCCGAAGCTCTTGGTGTCGGCATGAAGTTCGCGCTGATTCACCACGCAGTTCTTGTTCATGTGCACAAATTCGATCGGGTCTTCGATGGTCAGAATGTGGTCATGGCGCTCGCTGTTAATTTTGTCGATCATGGCCGCGAGCGTGGTAGATTTACCCGACCCGGTCGGCCCCGTAACCAGCACCAGACCGCGCGGTTTATCGCACAACTTGCTCACCACCGGCGCCAAGCCAAGCTGGTTGAATGACTTGATTTCGAACGGAATCACACGAAAAACCGCAGCCGTGGCTCCGCGCTGATTGAAGACGTTAGCGCGGAAACGGGCCAGTCCTTTCAATCCGAAGGAGAAATCCAGCTCAAGGCTTTCTTCGAAACGGTGTTTCTGTGAATCGGTCATGACGCTGTAGGCCAACTGCTTAGTCTCGGCTGGCGTCATTTGCGGCAAATCGAGCGGCACCAAGTGTCCGTGCACACGAATCTGCGGCGGCGAGTTCGTAGTGATGTGCAGATCGCTGCCGTTCATCTCCAGCATTCTCTTGAGCAGATCGCTTAACGACAGACCCATTTGAAATTCCTTCCCTTTCCGGTGCTGCTTTTTGGATGGCTACATTACTTTCAAATCAATGAATGGTTTCGCGCGCCACTTCTTCCAGCGTGGTCATGCCTGCCGCAACTTTGATCAATCCACTGCGCCGCAGCGTAATCATGCCGCGCTCGATGGCCTTTTTCTTCAGTTCCACCGCCGACGCGCCCACCAGAACAAGTTCCCGGATCTCATCGTCGACTTCCATCACTTCATACAAACCGCAGCGGCCCTTGTAGCCGGTGTTATTGCACACGCCGCAGCCCTTGCCCTTCTGAATTTTTACGGTCTTGGATTCTTCGGAAGTGAAGCCCGCGTCGAGCAAAGTTTGCGGCGGTACGTCCACCACTTCGATGCAGTCTTTGCAAATGCGCCGAACCAGACGCTGCGCGCAGATCAGATGGACTGACGTGGCTACCAGGAATGGTTCAATACCCATGTTCATCAGACGGGTGATTGTTTCCGGAGCGCCGTTGGTATGGAGCGTAGAGAGCACAAGGTGGCCGGTGAGCGCGGCCTTGATGGCAATTTCCGCGGTTTCAAAGTCTCGGATTTCGCCGACCAGAATGATGTTGGGATCTTGCCGCAGAAACGATCGCAGAGCAGCGGCAAAGTTCAATCCGATCTGCTCTTTCATCTGCACCTGGTTGACGCCGCCCAATTGGAATTCGACCGGATCTTCCGCCGTCATGATGTTGGTATCGGGCTGGTTCAAACGTGAGATAGCCGAATACAGCGTATTGGTTTTGCCCGACCCGGTTGGCCCTGTAACCAGCACCATGCCGTACGGTTTCAAAATCGCTTTCTCAAATTTCACTAGCGACTCGGCTTCGAAGCCGAGTTTGGTCATGTCGAGACGCAGGTTCTCTTTGTCGAGCAGCCGAAGCACGATCTTCTCGCCCCACAATGTTGGTAGAGTGCTGACGCGGAAGTCGAGCTGCTTCTTGCGGCCTCCAATATTCATCTTCAGCATGATGCGGCCGTCCTGCGGCAGCCGCTTCTCGCTGATGTCGAGCTTGGACATAATTTTTAGGCGCGACGTAATCGCATCTTTCAACTTCAACGGCGGAGACATGATCGACTGCAGCACGCCGTCAATACGGAAGCGGACGCGGAATTCCTTTTCGTAAGGCTCGATGTGAATGTCGCTGGCGCCCCGCTTCACTGCGTCGCCCAAGACAACGTTGACCAGCTTGACTACGGGAGCTTCGTCGGCCGCCTTTTCCAGTTCGGCCAGCTCCATCTGCGACTCTTCGGATTGCAGTTCGACGTCGCTCTCGTTCATCTCCGACATCGACTGCATTACAGTCTCGAGATCTTCTTCCTTGGTTCCGGCCCCGTATGCCTTTTCTATCCCCGCCAGAATCGAGCTCTCCGACGCCACTACCGGCTCGATATTGAAGCCCGTCATGAACTTGATATCGTCCATGGCAAATACGTTGGTGGGGTCAACCATCGCGATCGTCAGGGATGCGCCAACTCGGCTTAAGGGAAGAATCTGGTATCGCTTGGCCGTTTCGAACGGTATGAGCTTGACAACTGCGGCATCGATCTCGAAGTAGGAAAGGTTAATGGCAGGGACGCCATATTGGCGGGAGAGAAAATTGGTAACGTCTTCGTCGGTGAGAAAACCAAGCTTCACCAGGGCGGACCCCAGGCGGCAGCTTTGTTCTTTCTGCACCTTATTCGCTTGTTCCAACTGCTCGGGGGTTATGATCTTCTCTTTGACGAGAAGGTCACCCAGCCGTTGAGACATACCCAGATCTCCTATCCACGTGGGTGGACCGATGCCTAGCACTCGTGCAGGCATAGCGCAAAGGCCGCCCATGATCGGGAGAGATGCAGCTCGTTCGCGTTGACACAAATTGTCAACGCAAGTGGATTACTTCACCAGTAACTTTAGTACTTGCACCTGAAGCGAAGTTTCAGCATCAGAGACGTGTTTGCGCTCAACCCCGCGCCAAATGCGACTTTTTCGGCAGCGCAGGGATGTTTTTCCCGCCCCAGTACATGCACTTCGGTAAGTTCGAGTCAGCATTCTGGAGAGCGTGAATTCGCTCGCGAAGCGCCTTCTATTAGACTCAAAACAGGGAATTCTTATCTTGTCGCCAGCTCAAGAAGAAAAACGGAACCAACTGCTGCAGTACTATTCCGCACTCTATCGCGTGTGGGGACCGCAACACTGGTGGCCGGCACAATCGCGCTTCGAGGTCATCGTGGGCGCCTATTTAACGCAAAACACAGCATGGACCAATGTTGAACTCGCGTTGGCAAACTTACGCGAGGCGGATCTTTTAAGCGTCGAGGGGATTCGAAAAGTCTCTCTTGGAAAGCTCCAGAGCCTGATTCGCCCGTCCGGATATTTTCGACAAAAAGCGGTCCGGCTCAAAACCTTCGTCGCTTTTCTGGATGAGAAATACGGCGGCCTTCTCGATCGATTGTTCGCTCAACCCACTCTCCAAATTCGCGAAGAACTCCTTAACTTAAGCGGCGTCGGCCCCGAGACGGCCGATTCGATTCTTCTCTACGCGGGAAATCATCCCGTATTTGTGGTGGACGCCTACACGCGGAGAATTCTCGACAGGCATTGCATTCTGCCGGGGAAAGCAGATTACGAAGAAATTCGCGAGCTGTTTCAGCGGGCGCTGGAACCGGCAATTCGCCAGCAGGAATTCATGCTTGCCAATGGCGCCCCAATGCTGGAAGCGGGCTTCCGTGGCACTGCCCATCCGCCATCGGTAATGAGCACTTCTGCGCGCACCGCGCTGGTGCAGGTCTACAACGAAATGCATGGGCTCATCGTGGGCGTAGGAAAAAACTATTGCAAGAAATCACAGCCTAAGTGTGACGATTGTCCTTTACAGCGTTTTCTGCCGGGCGTTAAGTGATTTAGGCTGATTGGGTTAATCCCAAAAGGCGAAATTCGTAAAGATAGGCAGGCGATGTTCCGACCGTGGCACCAATTCTGTTTGCTCGCCGCGCTTGTGGCCGGAACCTCAGCGGCAGTGGCGCCTGCGATCACGTTGCGGCAAGCCGCCGATCCATCGCATGTGCTGATCGGCACGGCTGTTCGACCCTCTTTGCTTTCCGAAGGTGCCTATGCGGCGACGCTGGCTCGTGAATTTAACATGATCGAACCAGAAGATGCGATGAAATGGTGGGTCACACGGCCCAATGCCGGCACATTTGACTTTGGTCCGGGCGACGAAGTGGCTCGCTTCGCGAAGGATCATGGAATGAAAGTCCGCGGTCATTGCCTGGTCTGGGATCACAACAATCCCGATTGGCTTGTGCATGGGGACTTCACACCCGCCGAGTTGTCGAACTTGTTGCGGCAGCACATTACCACCGTCATGAAACATTACGCCGGCCAGGTCTTCGCCTGGGACGTTGTCAACGAGGCTCTGGACGAGAACGGCCAGGTCAAGAATTCTCTTTGGTATGACGAGCCCGGCATTGGACTGTCCAAGAAAGGCACCGCCTATATCGAGCAGGCTTTTCGCTGGGCCCATGATGCTGACCCGCAGGCGCTGCTCTTTTACAACGAAGCCGAGAGCGAGGGACTCAATCGCAAGTCAGACGCGATTTACGCGATGGTGAAAGATTTCAAACGTCGCCGTGTTCCGATAGACGGAGTTGGTTTGCAATTACACATCTCGCAGCTTGATTTCGACACCACTGCGCTCGCGGCCAATATTGCGCGCCTCACTGCGCTGGGTGTTCAAGTTCACATCACGGAGCTCGACGTGTCTCTGCCACTCGGCGCTGGCGGCGTTGCGGGCAAAGACGATCTTCAGCGCCAGGCCGAGGTGTATCGTAGCGTCGTGCATGCGTGCTTGCAAAATCCCGGCTGCACCGCGATTCAGACCTGGGGATTTACTGATAAATATTCGTGGATCGGATCGCACTCTCGCGGCACGCGTGGCGCAGCGCTGCCGTTTGACCGAGCCTATAGACCCAAACCTGCTTACAACGCAATATTGCAAGAACTTTCGCAGCCCAAGAATGGGACACAATGAGCGCGATCGCTCGGCTGAGCAAACGTGCGCATCCGGCGCTGAGGCTCTCCGCGCGGACGAATGCGTCCGCCGCTACGTGGCATGTGGAGACGGACGCATTCGTCCGTCCAGAGGCCCCACTTCTGCTAATCTTTCTCTTCCTAAGTTGAGCCGCCTTGCGAAAAATCCTCTTCATCGCTGTACTGATTCCCATTCTTGGCGGAATGGGGTGGTGGTATTTCCGCGAGCAGGCGCTGCCCGACTACGGGCCCGCTTATCGCGAGTACGCCTACGTCAGCAACGGCAAAAGTAATACGGTCAGCGTCATTGACCTACGCACGTTCGCGTTAGCGAAGACCATTCCGGTCGGCAGCAATCCTACCGGCGTTGCAGCGAACAAGAAGAAGAATGAAATCTACGTGGTCAACAGCGGCTCAAACAACGTCAGCGTGATCAATGCTGAGACCAATACCGTTGTGGCGACGATTGGGGTTCACGGCCGGCCCTATTTCATCGATGTGAGCGAGGATGGAAAGCACGCCTATGTAGCCAACTCAGGCTCCTCCAACGTGAGCGTGATTGATCTTGAAAAACGAATCGTTATCGGCAACATCCGCGTGGGCGCCTCTCCGGGGATGGCGCGGGTTTCCCCGGACGGTTCGACGATTGTCGTCAGCAATCGCGGCGATAACACCGTGTCAGTGATCGATGCAAAGCTTCTGCGTGTAAGGGCGACTATACCCGTTTGCCTGCAACCCGAGGAAGTCGCGATACTGCCGGACTCAACTAAAGCATTTGTCGCCTGCTCCGGCTCGGCACAGGTCGCGTCGATCGCACTACAAACTTCTACGCAGAAAAGCGACCGTCTCTTAGCGTTGCTCGATGTGGGTCGCACGCCGGTAAGCCTCGCACTCAAGCCCGACGGCGGCGAGTTAATCGTATGCAACTTCGACTCCGACAGCATTTCGATCATCGAAACCGGAAACGACGAAGTCGGCAACAGCCTGGAGATCGGGCAGCATCCCTCGCGCGGCGTGGTGACTTTCGACAATTCGCGCCTTTATGTGACCAACTTCGGCTCGAACAGTGTCGCCGTCTACGACATCGATATCGGAAGACGCATCGACACGCTGACGGTGGGGAGCCGGCCCGATGCAATCGCGCTTACGCCGGATGAAAACTATATTCTCGTGCTGGACACACAATCCGGGGACGTGACTGTGATCCAAAAACGCAAACCGCGCAAGCTGGAGCCTGGAGAGTATGCGTTGATGACGCTGATTCCAGTAGGCATGCAGCCGAATGCGATTGCAGTGAAAGCGTTCCTAGCGAGCAAACCGGCGGCGAAGTAAGGCTAACTACACAGCAGCGGGTTTCGCACAAAACCGGTCCAAGGCAGCCTTCAACTCCGCCGCAATGGCCGGGGCCTCGCGCGATTCGATATCGCGCCGCGGCATCATGTAGACAAGTTGCCCATCGCGCAAAATCGCGATCGACGGTGAAGAAGGCGGCTGTCCGGTGAAATAGCTGCGCGCTTGTTCCGTGGCTTCTTTTTCCTGACCAGCAAAAACAGAGTAAGCATGGTCGGGCCGACTTGCGTTCTGCAGCGCCAGACGCACGGCAGGCCGCATGCGACCGGCAGCGCATCCGCAAATCGAGTTCACGACCACCATCGTCGTGCCAGGCCGGTTCTTCAGCGCCGCATCTACCTCGTCGGCAGTCCGCAGTTCTTCGATTCCCAGGCGCGTCAGTTCTGCACGCATCGGCACAACCATAATTTCAGGATACATCGGCATGTTGGATTCTTCTTCCTGTGATTGAAATTCTCTCTTCCTATTGTAACGCGTCATTCCTTCTGTCATCTTGAGCGGAGTTGCCGGTCGCAAAGCGAACGGCAACGCAGTCGAAACATCCCTATTATCTAAACGGAAAAGCGGGCTAGAGAGTTTCGTTCGCAACGTCGGACACATCGAGAGTTTCCGCAGAAATATTCAACTACGTGCGGACGTGCAAACTGCGCCCGAGCAAAACAACTGAAATCCATGCATAGCCGGCAGCAACAAAACCACCAATGTGTATATTGAAACTGAATCCATTGCTCCTCGAAGAAAACATTTCGCTCGCGCCACTCACCACCTTTCGCCTGGGAGGGCCCGCGCGTTTCTTTGTGGAAGCGAAGTCGATCGGGGATGTGCAAGAGGCGGCCACACTCGCGCAATCGAAAAACCTGCCTTTATTTGTTCTGGGCGGCGGCAGCAATCTCGTCGTGGCCGATAGCGGCTGGCCTGGACTCGTGCTCAAAGTTGCGATTCCCGGAATCGAGCGCCGTTCAGCGGAGGTCGAAGGCAAGGCTCTGTTCGACGTTGGCGCAGGCGAATCCTGGGACCGTTTCGTCTCCCACGCGGTTATAGCGCAGTGCGCAGGCGTTGAGTGTTTGAGCGGAATTCCGGGCAGCGTCGGCGGCACGCCGGTGCAGAATGTAGGCGCTTACGGTCAGGAAGTTTCCGAAACGATCGCATCTGTTCAGGTTCTCGACTTGAAAGAGGGACGGGTGCGCGAACTGTGCCGCGAAACCTGCGGATTTTCTTACCGGTCGAGCATTTTTAACACCAGTGAGCACGGCCGATTCATCATTCTCCGTGTCACTTATCTGCTCGTGCCGGGCGGCGAACCGCGCATCCGTTACGCCGATTTGAAACGCGACTTTAAAGATCACAAAACCATTCCTACCCTAGCTCAGACCCGCGAAGCGGTACGTCACATTCGCGCGCTCAAGGGAATGCTGATTGTCGATGGAGATCCCGATTGCCAGAGTGCAGGTTCGTTCTTCAAGAATCCAGTAATTTCTCCGGACCAACATCAAGACTTGCTGAATCGAGTCGAAGCCAAGGGATTGACTTTGCCTAGCTATCCCGTGCTCGAGCAAAATAAAAAGGTTTCGGCGGCATGGCTGGTGGAGCATTCCGGATTCGCCCGCGGCTACGGCTTTGGCCACGTCGGCATTTCAAGCAAGCATGCATTAGCCATTGTGAATCGCGGAGGCGCCACCGCCGCCGAGGTACTGGCGTTGAAAGACCATATCCAGCAGCGTGTTGAAGAAATCTGGGGTCTTCGTTTGGAGCCCGAGCCGGTAATGGTCGGCTTCTAGCTCTCTCAGTTTTCAGTTTTCAGTTCTCAGTTCTCAGTTGCCGGTTCTCCGTCCGGTTCCCAGTTCTCAGTTCCATCGCTTTCATTTTGTTATTCCGAGTGAAGCGAGGAATCTGCTTTCTCTGGCCGCGCCACAGCAGATTCCTCGCGTGAGAACAAAGGGCTGGGAATGAGTTCCGCAAGCTGTTTCTCTGTGCGCGTTCTTCCAAAGATATTCCTGAACAAAAACACAGTCTGGGCGGTCTTTATGAGTGAGGGCAGATACGTGCTGGCAGGAGACATGATCCTGAGCGGAGCGGCGACGATTGCGGGGAACGAAAAAGATCGCAGCGAACCCGATCGCAGCAGAAGTGGAGCCGATCGCAGTGAAAGCGTCCGCACTCAGGACGAGAAGCTCGAAGAGCTCGTGCGCGGTCACTCCCGCCTCGTTTATCGCATCGCCTATGCCGTGCTGCGCCGTCACCATGATGCGGAAGACGCCACGCAAGAAACGTTTATGCGAGTGCGGCGGTACAGTTCGAAGCTCGCTGGCGTGGAAGACGCAAAGACGTGGCTGGCGCGAATCGCATGGCGCGTGGCCGTAGACCGGAGTCGTCGAAACGAACGAACCAGGGAAATTGCGTTAGAAGATCCAGAGGAACCGTTGCCAGAAGTGACTTCGGCTGAGGCTACTGCGGACGCAACCCTGCAGGCAGCGCAGGTCGGAGCAGCGCTTGAACGGATGATTGCAGTACTGCCGGACAAACTGCGCGAACCGCTGATTTTGTCGACGATTGAAGAAATGTCGCCCAGAGAAGTCGCGGCGACGCTCGGGATCAACGAAGCGGCAGTACGTTCACGGGTGTTTCGGGCAAGGCAAATTCTGCGCGAGAAGCTAACGGGACGCATGGCCAGGAAATAAGTAAGAGAAATGATTAACGAAAAGCAGGATAAAGAAAAGCAGATCGAACAAAAACATGATGAATTCGATGACATGTTAGATGCGGCGCTGGCGAAGTATGCAGCGGCTGAGCCGAGGGCAGGGCTGGACGAGCGGGTGCTGGCGAACTTGCGCGCCGAACGGGCGCGGGTTACGGAACGCGCATGCTGGCGCTGGAGCATAGTGGCGCCGCTGGCCGCGATCGTCATTGTGGCCCTGGCACTGGCTTGGAAATCGGGCAAGCAGTCACAGATCGTTGCACAGCATCATCCTTCGACCACGACGCAAGCTCCGAAAGAACCAACGAAGCAGACTGCATCGAATAGCATGAGAGATCTGATCCCTTCGCCGGAGCGCGGCCGCATGCCACGAACAAATGCGCGGGGCTCTCGACTTAAAGTCGTCGTCGCTAACAGTCCTAACCTCGATCAACCGAAGCTGGATCAGTTCCCGTCCCCCCGGCCATTGAGTGAAGGGGAGAGGCTTTTAGTTCGCTACGTCCAGAACTTCCCGCAGGAAGCTGAAGTGATAGCGAAGGAGCAGGCTGAGTTTGATCAGGAAATGGAAAAACTGAACGGAGATCAATCTCGGAAGGCCAGTTCGGATCAAGAAGAAAGGTGAGGTACATTTATGCGAAAAGTGACGGCAATGTGTTTTTTTGTGACAATCGTGGTCCTGTGCTCTGGCTTGAGGCTAGCCCACGCACAGGACTCAACTCCCAAAACAGAGCGGGTCGAAAAGCCAGTGCATGCTTATCGTCTGGATTTTTCCCTCAATGAACTCGAGGGGGAAAAGAGAATCAATAGCAGGCACTACTCGATCGACTCGGATGTACCCGGGGAAAGACAAGAAGTTAAGATTGGCACGCGGGTCCCCGTTGCCATCGGTTCATATCCGGCAAGTGCCTCATCCGGCAGCACAGTCAATACCCAGTTTCAGTATGTGGATGTGGGCACACACATTTGGTGCTCCTTGAAAGAGCTTACTGATGAACTGGAGTTGCACGCGGGAAGCGAAATCAGCAATATTAATGCTGAAGCCGCCCGTGATAGCAATGGCTTAGCGAATCCGGTGATTCGCCAAATCAAGATCGAGGGAAGCACTATTGTCGTCCCCGGGAAGGCTATCGTGATCGGCAGCGCCGACGATCCTGCATCCACTCGCCAGTTCCAACTTGAGGTGACGGTAACGAAACTGAAATAGTTCGGGCGGTCATCACACATGAGCAATTGCTGATTGCTGATTTCTGATTGCTGATTAAATCGAAGACTTCCGAAGCGAACGTACTTCGATCAACAATCGAAGAATCAGCAATTAGCAATTTTTTTGGCAATACGGCGCCGCCCCAGATCGTGACCCAGCTTTTGGCTATGCCCCCTAGCGGGGGAAGGGTGAACGAGCCGGCACCGGCGGCGCCTCAGAGTTCCTTATCGGCAATTCTTGCCGCTTCTTGAAAGATTTCCACAAACATTTTGCGCGTCAGCTTGCCGGTTTGCGTGTTCTGGTTTGAAGGATGATACGACGCCAACAATACCTTCCCATCCGGCATTCGGTAACTGGCGCCGTGTTTGAAGACATATGCCTTCTTGCTGACCAGGACGCCTTCCCGCTTTGCGTAGTTAAGGTATGCGTCAAATCCAATTTTCCCCAGTGCGACGACGACCTTTACGTCCTTTAATCCTGCCAACTCGCGGTCGAGAAACCCTGAGCAGGCTTCGAGTTCTTGCGGCAGAGGCTTGTTGTCCGGCGGCGCGCAGCGGACCGCAGCCGTAATATAAAGATTTCTTAATTGCATGCCGTCATTGCGATCGATGGCCGTCGGCTGACTGGCAAATCCAGTTTCATTCAAGACGGGGTACATAAACCTACCCGAAGCGTCGCCGGTGAATGGACGTCCAGTACGGTTCGAACCGTGCGCCCCCGGTGCGAGTCCCATGATGAGTACGCGGGCTCGCGGATCGCCGAACCCAGCCACTGGCTTGCCCCAGTATTCCCATTCGAGATACGCGCGCCGCTTTACCCGGGCGACTTCCTCACGGTGCGCAACCAGCCGAGGACAGCGGGTGCAAGCTTCGACTTCGTTATTCAGAATGGTGAGCCAGGACATTCGGCTATTACATCACACGTCGCTCCGCTGTAGAGACGGCTCGCGACGTGTTTAGGTTCCGCTTCTGGGCCAACGACCGACGATGAATGACCAGCGACGATTTGCTCGTTTGACGCTGCTCTCCTTTAGTCTTTACACTCAAGATTAACGGCCTGTAAACGCGATAGTCTTTCTCATCCGTTTGCCGGACGGGGTCGTGCAAGCTGAAAGGGTCAACGTGAGTCCCACACAAACAGTCGACGCGAAGGACAAAAACGGCGTCAACCGCGAGATTTCGGTCGAAATCCCTGCCGAAGAAGTCGCTCGCGAAATGGAAATCATTATTCAGAAATATCAAAAAGTGGCGCGGCTTCCCGGCTTTCGCACCGGCCATGTTCCTGCTTCCGTGATCAAGCAGCGATTCAAAGAAGATCTGAAGAGCGACGTTGTAGAGGCTCTGGTTCCGCGCTATTTCCGCAAAGAAACCGACAAACAAGGGATGATCCCCGTGTCGCAGCCGCGGGTCACCGATCTGCATATCCACGATGGCGAACCGCTGCGATTCAAGGCCAGCTTCGAGATCATGCCCGAAATCGTGGTCCAGGGTTATAAAGAACTGCGCGCCGACCACCCCGAGATCGTCGTAAAAGACGAGGAGGTAGAAGACGCGGTGAACAGCGTGCGCGAACAGCACGCTACCTACACTTCGGTGGAAGGCCGGCCATTGGCCGATGGCGACTTCGCTCAATCCTCCATGGACGGGAAGCAAAAAGATGGCGACGATAAAAACCAGCCTGTACATATGGATGAAGTGCTGATCGAAATCGCGGGCAAGAATACGGTCCCGGAGTTCACCGAAAACTTGCGCGGCGCCAATGCCGGAGACGAGCGGGAATTCGAGGTGAAATATCCCGACGACCTTGCGGACAAGCGCCTGGCGGGCAAGACCTTCGTCTACAAGGTAAAGATTCACGCCATCAAGCAGAAAAACCTGCCCGAACTCAATGATGATTTCGCCAAAGAGCTGGGTGACTTCACCAGCCTTGACCAGGTGCGCAAACAGATTCGCGAAAACATGCTGGCGGAGCGCAGGCACGATGCCGAACGCGAAGCAAAAGACAAGCTGATTGCTGAACTGGTCAAGCGAAATGATTTCGAGGCCCCGGAATCGCTCATCGATCGCCAGATTGATCTGCGGCTGGAACGCGGCCTGCGCGCTTTGGCCGCGCAGGGAATGAAAATGGAAGATTTGAAAAAGATGGACTTGCCCCGCCTGCGTGCAGGTCAGCGGGACCAAGCCGTACAGGATGTGAAGTCGTCGTTGTTACTGGAACGCATTGCGGATTTGGAAAAGATTGAGGTCGGGGAGGACGAAGTGAATCATGAGATTGAAGCCCTGGCCAAACAGTCGAAACAGACTCCAGAGGCGGTCCGCGCTCGTTTGACACAGGATGGGGGCCTCGATAGAATCCGAAACAGAATCCGCAGCGAAAAGACCCTCGATTTTCTGTATCACCAGTCCGCGTAATTCATAAGAAAGACGCGGACCTCTTTCGACCCTCCCCAGGCAAGCTAGCCCGTTGCGCCGAAGCGGAGTGTGGCAGGAAACGACAACCGAACGATTCACAAATAAAGCGATTAGCAAATAGAACGATTGGCAAAAAAATGACTGGCAAAAGTAAAGATCCGCAAATGATGCTGGTACCGATGGTTATCGAGCAGACCGGGCGTGGTGAGCGCGCTTATGACATCTACTCCCGGCTGCTTCGCGACAACATTATCTTCATTGGCACGCCCATTGACGATAACATCGCCAACCTGGTGATTGCCCAAATGTTGTTTCTGGCTCAGGAAGATCCCGAGAAAGACATCCAGCTTTACATTAACTCGCCCGGCGGCTCCATCACAGCCGGCATGGCGATTTACGATACCATGCAATACGTAAAGAACGACGTGATGACCTTGTGCGTCGGTCAGGCGGCATCGATGGCCGCATTACTATTGGCATCCGGTGAGGCTAAAAAGAGATTGGCACTGCCGAATTCGCGAATTCTAATACATCAGCCGTCCATGGGGGGACTCTCCGGACAGGCCACCGATATCGACATCCATGCCCGAGAAATCCTGCGTATGCGCGAGATTACAAACCAGTTGCTCTCCAAGCATAGCGGCCAGAAACTGGACAAAGTAGAAAAAGACGTGGAGCGCGACTTCATTATGAATGCGCAGCAGGCTAAGGAATATGGAATCATAGACGATATCATCTATAAGACAGCAAAAGCGGTATGATCTGCCTTCGGCGCATCGAAGTTTTCGCCGATCGCTGGAAGGGCCTGACAGACGCGGGGTCCCGTTCATGCCGAAGAAATATTTAAGGAGTACAGCCGAGTGAAAACCAAGTCGGGCTCCGACGAGATACTGCGCTGTTCGTTCTGCCACAAGTCGCAGGACGCCGTTGCCAAACTGATCTCGTCGCCCAGCGATTATCCCCGCGCTTACATTTGCGACGAGTGCGTGGCCGTCTGCAACTCCATCCTGGAAGACGACCGCACCGCTACCCCACAGGCCACCACTCCCAATCAACTTCCCAAACCTCAGGAAGTAAAAGCTTTCCTCGACGAGTATGTCATTGGGCAGGAACAGACCAAGAAGAAGCTGGCGGTTGCCGTTTACAACCACTACAAGCGCATCTTCATGAACCGGCAGAAGGCCAGCGACGGCATCGAACTCAGCAAGTCGAACATCATGCTGATTGGTCCGACCGGCACTGGAAAGACGCTGCTAGCGCAGACTCTAGCCCGCATGCTCGATGTGCCTTTCGCCATTGTCGATGCCACCACGTTGACCGAAGCCGGTTACGTTGGCGAAGACGTCGAAAATATTATCCTCAAGCTGCTGCAGGCTGCCGACGGAGATGTCAGCCGCACTCAGACTGGCATCATTTACATTGACGAGGTCGATAAGATCGGGCGCAAAGATGAAAATCCTTCCATCACCCGTGATGTTTCCGGCGAAGGCGTCCAGCAAGCGCTCTTGAAGATTCTGGAAGGCACCATCGCCAACGTCCCGCCCCAGGGCGGCCGTAAGCACCCGCACCAGGAATTCACTCCGGTCGATACCACCAACATCCTCTTCATTTGTGGCGGCGCCTTCGTTGGGCTCGATAAGATCATCTCCCGCAGAATGGGTAAGAAAGCTTTGGGCTTCCGCGGTGGCGAAGAGGCCGAAAAAGAAGAAGCCGTCGCTTCCAGAAAGCGCACCCAGGAACTATTGACCGAAATCCAACCCGAAGACCTGATCAAGTTTGGATTGATTCCCGAGTTTGTGGGCCGCCTGCCCGTGGTAGGCATGCTGGAAGATCTCGACGAGTTCGCGCTCATCGAAATCCTGACCCGACCGAAGAATGCGATCGTCAAGCAGTATCAGCGTTTGTTTGAATTCGAGAATGTGCGCCTTAAATTCAACGAAGAAGCGCTGCGGGCAATCGCCCGCCAGGCCATGGCGCGCAAGGTAGGAGCGCGCGGATTGCGCATGATTCTCGAAGAACTCATGCTCGATCTGATGTTCAACCTGCCCAGCCAGAAGAAGGTAAAAGAGTTTGAAGTGACTCGGGAAATGGTGGAAAAACGCAGCGCTTCATTCGCCACCGTGATGGAAAAAGCCGGGTAGCTAGGTCGTTCGTCGCTCGGAGGGGTCGTTCGTCATTCGCTCGCCAAGTGGCGAATTGCGCTGCCAACGGCCAAACGCGGTAGAATCTATTTAGTTGTGTGCGGCTTCATCGTCTTGCTCTTAAGCCCAGGGAGACTCAGTGACGACATCCAAGGAAAAGTTCGAATCGAAGAAGCTGCCGATGATGCCCATTCGGGACGTGGTCATCTTCCCTTTCATGATGACGCCATTCGTGGTCGGCCGCGAATCGAGCGTGCGGGCGCTCGAAGAGGCGCTCGCGGCAGATAAGAAGATCTTCCTCGCTACTCAGCATGATGCTTCTATCGATGAACCCAAGGCCAACGAAATTTACCAGGTCGGCACGATCGTCAACATTGTGCAGAGTCTCAAGCTGCCCGACGGCAACATTAAAGTCCTGGTCGAAGGAGTCGAGCGCGGCAAGATTCTGCAGGTCGTTGACACCGATGGCTACATGCAGGCCACCGTCCGCGTTGCTCGTTATGCGACCGAAGGAAATCAGGCGCTGGAAGCGGCTATGCAGCGCGTTACTACGCTCTTCGAGCAGTACGTGAAGCTGTGCCAGGCGCTCAACTACGAGACTATGATTTCGGCCGTGCGCATGGAAGATCCGGCCAAACTGACCGATGTAATCTCTGCCAACCTGCAGCTTTCCATTGAAGAGAAACAGGAACTGCTCGAAATTTTCGATCCCGGCGAACGACTCACCCGCATTGCCGACGTGCTCGACATCGAAATCGAAAAGTTGAACGTCGACCGTACCATCCAGTCGCGCGTCAAGCGCCAGATGGAGAAGGCGCAAAAAGAGTATTACCTCAACGAAAAGATCAAGGCCATTCAAAAAGAACTAGGCCGGGGCGAGAAGAGCGAATTCGACGAACTCAAAAAGAAGATCGAATCCGCGGGCATGCCCAAGGAAGTGAAAGACAAGGCCCTGCAGGAATTAAAAAAACTGGAAGCTATGCCGCCGATGTCGGCGGAGTCCACGGTTTCGCGCAACTATCTCGACTGGCTGCTGGCCGTACCGTGGAAGAAGCGCTCCAAGGAAATTCGCAACATTTCCCGCGCGGAAAAAGTTCTGAACGAAGACCACTACGGCCTGGAAAAAATCAAGGAGCGCATCCTCGAATTTCTCGCTGTGCGGCAGTTGGTAAAAAATCCCAAAGGTTCGATCCTCTGCTTTGTTGGACCTCCAGGCGTCGGCAAGACTTCCCTAGGCATGTCGATTGCCAAAGCCACCGGCCGCAAGTTTGTTCGCATGTCCCTCGGTGGGGTCAGAGATGAAGCCGAAATTCGCGGCCACCGCCGCACCTATATCGGCGCTCTGCCCGGGCAGATCATTCAGATGATGAAGAAAGCCGGCACTAAAAACCCAGTCTTCATGCTCGATGAAGTCGACAAAATGTCGATGGACTTCCGCGGCGATCCCTCCGCCGCGCTGCTCGAAGTGCTCGATCCGGAACAGAATTTTATGTTCGTCGATCACTATCTCGACGTGGAATACGATCTCTCACAGGTCTTCTTCGTCGCGACTGCGAACGTGATGCACACGATTCCCGCCGCTTTGCAGGACCGCATGGAAGTGCTGCGCCTTCACGGTTATACCGAACAGGAAAAAGTCGAAATCGCCAAGCAGTTCCTGGTGAAGAAGCAAATGCTGGCCGCAGGGCTGACTGAAAAGAACATCAAATTCACCGACGAAGCCATCACCGGCCTGATCCGCTCCTATACCCGCGAAGCCGGAGTGCGGAACTTGGAGCGCGAAATCGGCAACGTCTGCCGTAAAGTCGCCCGCAAGGTGGTCAAAGAAGGCGAGAACTACAACGTCACGATCACCGGCGAAAACGTCAACGACTTCCTCGGCGTCATCAAGTTCCGCGACACGCTGGCTCACGAAAAATCTGAAATCGGACTGGTCACGGGCCTCGCCTGGACCGAAGTCGGCGGCTCGATTCTGAGTACCGAAGCAAGTGTTGTCGACGGCAAAGGCAAGCTGACGCTCACCGGCAAACTCGGTGATGTCATGCAGGAATCCGCTCAGGCTGCCATGTCTTACGTTCGCTCGCGCGCGCAACGGCTTGGCCTGAACCGTGACTTTTATCGTAACCTCGACTTGCATGTGCACGTTCCCGAAGGCGCGATTCCCAAAGACGGTCCCTCTGCCGGCATTACCATTGCCACTGCCATCTCCAGCGCATTGAGCAAGATTCCCGTCCGTCGCGATTTAGCTATGACTGGCGAGATCACCTTGCGCGGCAAGGTTTTAGCTATTGGCGGCCTCAAAGAAAAACTTCTGGCCGCGCACCGTGCGGGACTGTTCGAAGTGATTCTTCCCAAGGACAATGAGAAAGATGTCGCCGAAGTGCCCGAAAATCTGCGCATGGCCATGAAGCTGCATTTCGTCGATACCATGGATCAAGTCTTGCAGATCGCCCTGGAATCTCCGCTGCCGACGCAACTGGACGAAGAGGCCGTGCAACCCATCGCACCTTTGACCTCTGACGCCACCGACAGCCCGACCGCCCGCCAGTAAAAGTGGAAGGCAGATGTCCACATCGAACCAGAGCCAGATTTTCTTTGAAAACGAGCCGGAATCGCCCATCGAACCGGCCCATCCGCGCACCACAGGAATCCTGCCATCGCAGGAAATTAGCAATCTGATCGCCCGCGGGCATGTCAATGCCTCCCGCGCCATCGATCCCGAACACATACAGCCCGCAAGCCTCGACCTCCGCTTAGGCGACATGGCACATCGCGTACGCGCGAGTTTTCTGCCTGGCCCCAACAGTACGGTCGAATCCAAAATCAAAGATCTTCGCATGGCGCGCGTCGATCTGACTGGCGCTCCCGTTTTTGAAAAGGACTGCGTCTACATCATCCCTCTGCTCGAGGAACTTAACTTACCGGACAATATTTCTGGCAAGGCCAATCCCAAGAGCACGACCGGCCGCCTCGACATATTCACCCGCCTGATCACCGACTACGGCACGGAGTTCGACACCGTGCCCCCGGGATACAAAGGCAAACTGTACGCGGAAGTCGTTTCCCGCACCTTTACCGTCGCCCTGCGAGCGGGCATGCGGCTCAGCCAATTGCGTTTTGTACAGGGCAATCCGCGCTCCGGCGACAGCACGATCAAAGGCCTAGATCACGAAGAGCCTCTCGTTTACATGGACGAGAGCAGCCCGGCCAAGGCCCAGTTGCAGCGGGGCCTGCGCGTCACTGTCAATCTGGAAGCCTCTGAACCGAACGAAATCGTCGCCTACAAAGCGAAGCGTTACGCCCCGGTCATCGAACTAGATCGGATCAATTTTTATTCGACAGAGGAATTCTGGGAAGTCTCCCATCAGAGCGCGAACAAGAATCTGATTCTTGAGCCCGGGGACTTCTACATTCTCGCGTCCAGAGAACGAGTGCGAGTCCCTCCCGACTACGCGGCCGAAATGGTTCCTTTCGATCCCGCCGACGGTGAATTTCGCATTCACTACGCCGGCTTTTTCGATCCCGGCTTTGGCTACGGTTCCAGCGAAATCAAGGGCACCCGCGCCGTACTCGAAGTTCGCGCCCACGAGGTTCCCTTCCTCATCGAACACGGCCAACTGGTGGGCCGCCTGAACTACATGCACCTGCTATCCCGCCCCAACAAGATCTACGGCACAAACATCGGATCGTCCTACCAGCATCAGGCGCTGACTTTGAGTAAACAGTTTCGGCGCGAATCGAAGCGTTAAACAGAGCGTCCCAGCGGATGTTGTGGCTGACCCGAGATCCGATGCGGAGCTCGCTTCCCTGCTTGAGCCTAATTCGAAGTTGGTGGACCTGGCCGGGATCGAACCGGCGACCTCTTCCATGCCATGAAACGACGAAAGTCGCAACTTGCTGACGGCAAAGGCTTTAATAGCCGGACGAGTCGGCAAAAACCGCTAAAATCGGCGTGTTTTGCTACCAAAATGCTACCAAAACACGTGCTACCAATTTGCT